>VTLG01012773.1_pt1 | contig 49924 bp, 65 predicted proteins | sample 4694571 | NCBI WGS metagenome assembly VTLG01 (sample SAMN12604809, study PRJNA352737) | marine metagenome | biome: ENVO:00000447; feature: ENVO:00000209|ENVO:00000569|ENVO:01000036; material: ENVO:00002151; isolation source: viral sequences binned using virsorter ... | reverse complement strand
TGGAACATTCGGAAGCTCATGTAAGAATCCATTTCAGGATTCTTCGCGAGGTAAAGCTGCGTGAACCGGGAGGCAACCCCGTTTAACTGCTTTGCAGTTGCTGGGCGGTTACCGTCGATGGAACTGTAATCAAATTTACTCATAGTAAATCTCCAAGTGGTTGAATTTTTCAGGCCAGCCAAGCCAGCCAGCCTTTTGGGTTGAGGCAGTCCTTGTAAGTCTTTTAAACCCCTCACAAGTGAGGGGGGTTTAAAAGACGTCAAGGACTGTTTCGACTTTTTCAGATTCTAAGATCTTCTAGGTAACCCCAATGGTTTACTTGTTAACTTACTGAGATATTTATAGTTTGTTGAGTTTTTTAAAAACTTCTAGGAAGTTTTTTAAAAACTTTGAAGCTGGAAACCAAGCTCTGAAGACTTACAAGATCTTACAGATCTTGTAAACCTTGGAAGGCTTCTGAATTTTCTTAAGAAAATTTTATGTGGGCTGTGAAGGCTCTCGAGTCTTTGAAGTTTTCTTAGGAAAACTTTACAGGTGGGCAGGTGGCCACGCCCCCACCCCCGTATATATACTAATGGTCGCACAACTTAGAAGGTTTTCAATGTCAACCAGTTTGGGGCGGCACTTCAAAGAGCTTTAAAGGCGGGTATACAGACATGTATGCCCGGCTGGGCTACATAATCTATTATAGCCATTAAATTTAGATCTGTCAATACCGTTGTGATATATTACCACTTGACAAAACTGTAAATCAGGTATATAATTTATAATTATGAACAAAGAACTTACTATAAAACAAAAGACTTTTCTTGACAGTTTAATGTCATGCAATGGTGATCCAAAAAAAGCAGCAGAGCTTGCGGGGTACGCGGAAGGCTCTTATGTTTCCGTAGTTAAAGGCTTAAAAAAAGAAATAATAGAACTAGCTGAAAACATATTAGCCCAAAGCGCCCCTAGAGCCGCTCTAAAGCTTGTTGAGGTTATGGAGAGTGATAACCCTATCCCACAGGCTAATGTCCGTTTACAGGCCGCACAGACACTTCTAGACCGTGTTGGCCTATCAAAGACGGACACATTGAATGTTAATGTAGAAGGTAATAACGGTCTTTTTATATTACCTGCTAAACAAGAGCTTGTTATAGACGCAGAATATGAAGAAACGGAATAGCAGCACCATTCCTTTTGGGTATAGGCTGCAAGAAGATGGCGTACACTTAGAAGAAATAGAAGAAGAACTAAAAGCTCTTAATAAGATCGTACCGCTCGTAAAAAATAAAGTTTTATCTTTACGTGAGGGTGCAACATGGCTGGAATACGATACAGGTCGTCCAATATCTCACACTGGTTTAAAAAAGATAGCAGACAAGTATGAATGATTGGGACGAAAACCCTGACAGTTATTTAAAAGATGACAATGGTGACTTCATCTTAAAACAAGATGGAACACCTAAACGAAAACCCGGAAGGCCGAAAGGCTCTAAAGGTCGTGGTTATAACTACCACTCTGAAACTAAAGCAAGAATAAAAGCTCGTCAAGAAGTAAAGAGCAAGCAGAAAAAGTTAGCGCAGGTACGCACCAAACTTAAAAACTATGAAAAGTCTTATAGCACCTCTAAAAAAACACTACAAAAACTAGAGGGTACTGAGGTAGAGTCTGAAGGTAAAATAACAACAACTACTGAAGATTTACCCAAAGCGCTAAAGACCGTCGCAGAAGAGAATGTCATATTTAGGCCCAACAATGGCCCACAAACAGACTTTCTCGCAGCTTCTGAGACCGATGTTTTATACGGGGGTGCGGCTGGTGGAGGCAAGAGCTATGCGATGTTGGTTGATCCTCTTCGCTTTGCTCATCGGGCAGCGCATAGGGCATTAATCCTGCGACGTTCTATGCCAGAGCTACGCGAGTTAATTGATAAATCTCGTGAACTCTACCCGAAAGCCTTTCCCGGTTGTAAGTATAAAGAAGTAGAAAAGCTCTGGAACTTTCCATCTGGAGCTAAAATAGAATTTGGATTCTTGGAACGTGACGCAGATGTGTATCGTTACCAAGGACAAGCATATAGTTGGATCGGCTTTGACGAGATTACGCATCAAGCTACAGAGTTTTCTTGGAACTATTTGGCCTCGCGTTTACGTACAACTGATCCTGAGATTATCCCCTATATGCGTTGTACAGCTAACCCCGGTGGCGTTGGCGCTCACTGGGTAAAAAAGAGATACATAGATCCATCGCCGCCCAATGAATCTTTTAAGGGTTTTGACGGTCTAACAAGAAAATTTATACCAGCAAGGCTAGAAGATAATCCATACCTAGCCAATGATGGTCGTTACGAGCAAATGCTAAAGGCTTTACCGCCTACACAACGCAGACAGCTTCTAGAGGGTGATTGGGAAGTTGCAGAGGGCGCAGCATTTACAGAGTTTGATAGGTTTGTTCATATCGTTGATCCTTTTGAGATTCCAATACATTGGGAGCGATTAAAAGGTATTGACTATGGTTATGCTTCTGAATCAGCTTGTATTTGGGGTGCAGTAGACAAAACTGACGGTACGTTGATTATTTATCGTGAGTTATATCGCAAAGGACTACTAGCCACAGAACTAGCCAGATTAATAACTGAAATGGAAATAAATGATCCTTTTAGTGTTCCGGGCGTACTAGATACAGCATGCTGGAACAGAACAGGAACCACTGGTCCTACTGTTGGTGAAACACTAGTTAAGTCTGGTCACAAACTCAGAAGGGCCGATAAAAACAGAGTAGCTGGTAAAATTCAAATCCATGAATACTTAAAAGTTCAGCAAAGCGGAAGACCCAAACTACAAATATTTAATACTTGTCCTAACCTGATACGCGAACTACAAAGTATTCCTCTGGATAAATCTAACCCTGAAGACGTTGATACACACGCTCCAGATCACGCATACGACGCTTTGCGGTATCTGATTATGTCTAGACCAAGGATACAAGATCCCTTAGATAGAATGCGTAATATAAAAATGGAGCAGAGCTTTAAGCCTTTTGACTCAACTTTTGGTTATTAAATAATGTCAGAATTAGAAAATACAATTACAGAAAACGCAGACAATATATTCTTTGAAAGCGTTGAAAACGAAGAAGGCATGACTTTAAATGTCGATGAACAGATAAAATCTAATCTGGCAGGCCTTATTGAGGCTAGATACACTGAGGCTGAGTTAGCAAGAGATAGTGATGAGAATCGTTGGATTACAGCCTATCATAACTTTAGAGGCATGTATTCAAAGCACGTAAAGTTTCGTGAAAGCGAAAAGTCTCGTGTATTTATTAAAGTAACTAAGACAAAAGTATTAGCTGCTTTTGGTCAACTTGTAGATGTTATTTTTGGAACAGGTAAGTTTCCTATTGGTGTAAATCATACACCTATTCCTGAAGGTGCTGAAGAGTATATGCACCTTAAAGTTGATCAAGCACCTAGCATTGAAACTACGCCACCAGAAATGCCAGAAGAAGAAATGGTTGGCGTTGGTTTTGAAGGGGATGGTCGTGTTTTAAAACCCGGAGCCACCTTGTCATCAGGCGAAGGTATTTTTGAAAGCTTTGAAAATGACGAACAAATAGAATTTGATTCTGGCCCTACACCGATACCAAATATTCCAGAAATTTCTCCAGCTAAACAAGCTGCAAGAAATATGGAAAAACTTATACATGATCAGATTGATGAGTCAAACGGGTCAACAGAACTTCGTAATGCAATGTTTGAGGCTACATTATTTGGTACAGGTATTATTAAAGGCCCGTTTAATTTTAATAAAACACTACATCGTTGGTCTGGTGAAGGTGAAGAAAGAGCTTATGACCCTACATTTGTTCGTGTGCCTCGTATTGAGTTTGTCAGTGTTTGGGACTTTTTTCCTGATCCAAATGCTACTTCAATGGAAGAGTGTGAGTATGTAATACATAGACACAAGTTAAACCGCTCTCAGCTTCGAGCATTACGTAAGATGCCTTACTTTGATGAGGATGCTATTAGAAAGTGTTTAATGCTTGGTCCAAACTACACAGAAAAAGACTATGAATATGAACTAAAAGATGATCAGCGCATGACTGACATGGGTTCAAGTCGTTTTGAAGTTCTAGAGTATTGGGGACTAATGGATGTTGAGTATGCCCGTGAAGTTGGCATGGAACTTCCTGAAGAAACAGATGAGCTAGATGAAATACAAATTAATGCTTGGGTTTCTAATGGTGTTGTATTACGTGCTGTTGTAAATCCATTTACACCTTACAGAATACCTTACAACGCTTTCCCATACGAAAGAAACCCATACAGCTTCTTCGGTATTGGTGTAGCAGAAAATATGGACGATAGCCAACAGATTATGAATGGTCATGCACGTATGGCTATTGATAACTTAGCCCTTAGCGGCTCTCTTGTTTTTGATGTAGACGAAACAATGCTTGTTGGTGGTCAAAGCATGGAAATTTATCCGGGCAAAGTATTTAGACGACAGTCAGGCATGCAAGGTCAAAGCATTCATGGACTAAAGTTTCCGAATACCTCGCAAGAAAATATGATGATGTTTGACAAGTTTAGACAGCTTGCAGACGAACAAACAGGTATTCCTAGCTACTCACACGGTATGACAGGTGTGCAAAGCATGACAAGAACTGCATCAGGCATGTCTATGCTACTAGGAGCGGCATCACTAAACATTAAGACAGTTGTAAAAAATCTAGATGATTTTTTATTAAAACCATTAGGTCAGTCGTACTTTCAATGGAACATGCAGTTCTTTGAAGGCAAGTTAGATACTGAAGGGGATTTAGAAATTAAAGCTATGGGTACAAATAGCTTAATGCAAAAAGAAGTGCGTAGTCAACGATTGACTATGTTTTTACAAACAGCACAAAACCCAGCAGTTGCTCCATTTGTCAAGATGTCAAAGCTTATATCTGAGTTAGCGTACTCGCTTGATCTTGATCCTGATGAAATTTTAAACGATCCAGAAGAAGCAGCAATTGCTGCACAGATTATAGGAATGCAAAATAATGTTGGACAAGCAGCTGGCGAGCAGGTTATCCCCGATAGTGAACAACCCGGAGTTATGGGAGGCGCTGAAGGAATACCTGAAGAGCCAACGGATGTTGGAGTTACAGGCACTGGCGGTGGCAACATTGGAACAGGAAATGTACCGCAAGCAGGGGAGAGCGAGTTCTCTGGCTAATTTACTTACTTTAAAAGATCAAGTAAATCAAACAATAAAGGAATCTAAAAATGGCTAAAGAATTTCCAGACTTAACAGGCGACGGTAAAGTAACACAAGCAGATGTTTTAAAAGGTCGCGGTGTTTTTGCTGAAGGCTCTTTAATGGTTCCAGTAGAAATGGAAGCAGCACCAGTTGATACCTACAATAACTTAAGTCCAGAAGAAGAAAAAATAGAACTTGTTCCTGATACTGAGATGGAAGAAGACTACTCTGAGTTTGTAATGGATGAAGTTCTTACAGAAGATGAGCAAAGCTATTTGCTTGAAAAATTAGATAATGACGAAAAACTAGAAGATATTATTAATAAAGTTTTTGTCAGCGCAACCGAATTTACAGGTGCTGGTGAAGTTGATGGTCCCGGCACTGGAATCTCTGACTCGATACCTGCAAGGCTATCAGACGGAGAATTTGTATTTACTAGAAAAGCTGTAGATCAAATTGGCGCAGATAAACTGCAAGTAATGATGGACGATGCAGAACGCGCTTTTGATATGGAGCGAGATACTAAGGCAGTAGGTGGAATCACAAACGATCCAACTCAAGATGAAAAAGCCATGCTGCCAGATGAAGCTATGAGTGAAGATTTGATTGAAGAGCAAATGCTCGAATCTAATCGCATTCCTAGCTTAATGCGACGATAAGGCCACCTAAAACTTTTAGCCCCTTATCATAATAATAACCTAAAGGCCACCTTGTAAAATTGAGACCCCGAATATCGGCCACCTCAATAAAAAACAAGCCCCAGAAGGAGAAAGACATGACTGAAGTAGAACAAGAACCACAAGCTAATCCATACAATGCAAACAAATCTTGGCACGAGGAGCCAGCAGCATCACAAGGATCAGCAGATAGTCTATTTTTCGAAACAGAAAGTTCTAGTGAGGCTACCCCAGAAGAGGCCCCTCAACAACAAAAAGGAACTAACTATAAGAAAAGGTATGACGACCTAAAAAAACATTACGATGAAAGGATAGCAGAGTTTAAGCAGAAAGAGCAAGAGCTATTGGCACAAGCGCAAGCAACTCAGCCAGTATATGAACCTCCAAAATCTGCAGAAGAACTTGAACAGTTTAGAGCTGAATATCCTGATTTGTATGAAACTGTAGAATCTGTAGCACATCTAAGAAGTCAAAAAGAAGTATCGGCTCTTCAACAAAAAATGCAAGCTATTGAAGAAAGAGAAGCAAAAATCTCTAGACGCGAAGCTGAAACTAAGTTGAGAGAACGGCATCCAGACTTTGAAGATATTCGCGGAGATGACGGATTTCATGAATGGGCTAAAAACCAACCTGAAGAAATTCAAGGTTGGATTTATAACAACCCTGATAATGTTTCATTAGCAAGTCGTGCAATTGACTTTTATAAAATGGAAATGGGCATCAATATTAAGCAGCCCAGAACTCAGTCAAGTCGCCAACGGTCTAAGCAGGATGCTGCAAATATGGTATCTACAAAAACAACGAGTGTAGAAACAAAGCAGCCTAAAGTTTGGACAAGACGGGAAATAGCTTCTTTGTCTATGGATGACTATGATCGCTATGAAAAGGAAATAGATCAAGCCGTCCTAGAAGGCAGAGTTGCTAATTAACTTTGTTTTTTATTAGGAGATTTTAAAAATGGCTAGTAATACATCCGATCAGTATTTTGCTCAATCATCGGGGAGCAACTTTTCTGGTAACAACTTTTTACCAGAAGTCTATTCCAAAAAGGTACTTAACTTCTTTCGTAAGGCATCTGTTGCAGAAGCAATTACAAACACCGATTATGCAGGAGAAATTTCTGCGTTTGGTGATTCAGTTAAGATTATCAAAGAGCCAGTAATCACTGTCGATCAATATGAGCGTGGTGGTTCTATAACAGCAACAACATTGACTGACAATGAAGTAACTCTTGTTGTCGATACGGCGAACGCATTTAAGTTCATCGTAGATGATATTGAGTCTTCAATGTCTCACGTCAATTTTAAAGAGGTTGCCGCATCTTCAGCAGCTTACTCACTTCGTGACGCATTTGACACAGGTGTAATTGCTAAGTTGTTTGCAGGTGTTCCTGCTTCTTCTCCAAACCATGTTCTTGGTTCGGACAGTGCAACTGACCTTGCAGCTGGTACTTTTGATGGTACTGGTAACCTTGATATCGGCTATGCCTCTGGCGAGCATGATCCAATTGATGTTCTTTCACACATGGCACGTCTTCTTGACGAGCAAAATGTTCCTGAAGAGGGCCGCTGGTTCCTTGCTAACCCAGAGTTCTACGAGCAGCTTGTACAAAGCAGTTCTAAGCTCATGAGCGTTGACTTTAACGCTGGTCAGGGTTCAATCCGTAATGGTCTCGTGTCTTCTGGTAAGTTACGCGGTTTTGACATGTACAAGACTAACAACATTGCAGCTACTTCTAACGCAGCTGGTAAGTGTATTGCTGGTCACATGTCATCTACTTGTACTGCACAGACTATTATCAACACTGAAGTAGTCCGTGATACTGCAAGCTTTGGTGACATTGTGCGTGGTCTTCACGTCTATGGAGCCAAAGTACTTCGTCCTGAAGCACTTGTCTCTGCCTTCTACGGCATCGACTAAAACGGAGTGGGGGATGAAATACTCCCCCTTTTCTATTATGCCACAGATAGGAAGTGAACAACAGCCAATTAGGATGAGTCCTAGAAGAACAACGAAGGTAAGCGGTCAGTACCTTAAGAATGAGAATCGCAAAAAATACGAAGAGAATTATGATCGTATTTTTAAGAAAAAGGAGAATGCAAATGTATCATATGAATAAGAAAAAAGGAATGGGTCATGGCGGTCGTATGCAAGCTATGGGCGGCGGAATGGGCCGTAGGCAAGCTAATTATGGCGGTATGAGAAAAATGAGACATGGCGGTGCAGCACACGGCTCTCAGCCTTCTTACGGTAATACAGTAGATACAGCTATGCCAAGAGGAAGTGCAAACTAATGAGTACTCAAATTTCAAAAGAATCGTACAAATCTATTCAAGAAAAAGAACGGATGTGTGCTGAAGCAACAGGGAATCAGTTTCCATATCAGAAGCAAGGGGAACTCAAATTTCCCAAGCTTCGTAATGAGCAGGAGAACCCTAATGCAAGTCGAGGCACCTAAAGGCTACCATTGGATGAAAAAAGGGTCTTCATATAAATTAATGAAAGACCCTAAAGATGGTTTCAAACCTCATAAGGGCGCTTCTAAAAAAGCTAACTTTGAAATCCAGAGGGTTCATAAAAAATAATGGCTGCTACATATCTTGAAATTACAAACGAGTTGCTGCGAGAACTAAATGAAGTAGTTCTTACATCTTCGACGTTTGCAACGGCTATTGGGGTTCAGCAACATGTTAAGGACTGTGTAAACAGAGCATACCTTGACATTGTTAATGAGGAACCTCAATGGCCTTTTTTGGCTACAGCTACTAGCGGGTCAACAGACCCGTTTTACGGTAATGTGTTTGTAGAAACTGTAGCAGGCACACGTTGGTATTTGTTGAAACCTTCGTCATCTAGTCTGACAACTGATTACGGCTATATTGATTGGGATAATTTTTACTTAACAACAATTGGCGTAAGCGGTGAAACAGCTCCGTTTGTTACTCAAAATCTTAGATTTACTACTACAGAAGAGTGGAAAGATTTTACTAGAGAGCCTGAAAATGCAGACGATGCTGACACTCAAAATCATGGTGAGCCTAGACGAGTTATCATCAGTCCAGATAATAGAAAGTTTGGACTAAGCCCTATTCCAGATAAAGTTTATCGCGTTTATTTCTTTGCATACAATTTACCAACAGAACTAAGCGCACACGGGGATGAGATTGTATTCCCTAATATTTATAAGCCTGTGCTAGTTGCTAGAGCTAGATATTATATTCATCAGTTTAAAGAAAGCGCACAGGCTGCAGCATTTGCACTAGAAGATTATCGTCGTGGGTTAAAACTTATGAAAGGTAATCTTATGACTCCAGTGCCTGATTACATAAAAGATGATCGCATGAGGTTTGTCTAATGTCTCAGCCCTTTGGTATTTCATGTAGAGGTGGTTTAAATACTAACCTTAATCAGCTTGAAATGCTTAGACAGCCCGGCCTTGCTACACGTCTTAGAAACTTTGAGGTGGATCCTGATGGCGGCTATCGACGCATTAATGGTTTTACGCAGTTCGGCAATACACGTCCTAATAGTGATAATGACATTCTTGGGCTTTTTGTGTATGGCGACGGTGTGGTTGTTTGTTCAGGCACTGATATATTTTTTAGTATTGATGGCTCGACTTGGCTACAAATTAATAAAAGCAGTGTGGCTACTAGTGGTGATAACTATACCACTTTTACGGGCCGCTCTGCCCTAACACGCACAAATCAAGGGCAATGCTCGTTTGCACTCTTTGAAGGTGCAACATTTGATTATGGTGAGTTGATTATTGCAGACGGTGCTAACAAGCTTTATTCGTTCCGCATGGAAGGCACTGGTGCATTAACAACTCGTACATTTTTTGCGTTTGAAATTACAGTAGATGGAACTAACGGCGTTAAGTACATAGCCAACCACGACCACCATCTTATTGCAGCAGGCGTAGAAAATAATTTAAATACAGTTTACTTTAGTGTCTACAACGACCCTGATAACTTTAGTGGCTCTGGTGCTGGCTCAGTAGTTATATCAGATCAGATTCAAGGTATTCGTGGCTTCCGTACTGATTTGATTGTGTTTGCTAAGAACAGCATCCATAAGCTTATAAACATTAACGATACTTCTAATATACGTATCGACCCTATTACAGAAAACGTAGGTTGTTTGTCAGGGTATAGCATTCAAGAAATTGGTGGTGACCTTTTGTTCTTGAGTCCTGATGGTATTCGTACTATTGCTGGTACAGCCCGTATTGGTGACGTTGAGTTAAGTTCTGTGTCTCGACAGATTCAAAGTGTTATCGGAGATATAGCAGACTCAATCAACACGTTTACTATTGACAGTTGTGTGCTTCGCTCTAAGTCTCAGTATCGTTTATTTTATACAGATAAGACTTTAGGCTCAACAGTTTCTAAAGGAATTATTGGTACATTTACTGCTAATGGCTTTGAATGGGCTGAAACGCTTGGCATTCAGGCAATGGGGCTTACAACAGGATTTAACAACAATGGAGTTGAAAAAGCTTTTCATGGTGATAAAGATGGATATATTTATAACCATGATGCAGGTAATGCTTTTAATCCTGCTGGCGTAGCTTCAAACATAGAAGCTATTTATCAGACGCCAAACTTTGACTTTGGTGATATTGGTACACGTAAAACAGTTAAGTATACGCGACTGTCTCTTAGCCCAGAAGGTGAGATTCAACCAACGCTGCGTGTTCGCTTTGATTATGAAAACACAGATATTCCACAGCCTCCAGACTATACATTAAATTCTGTTCCGCTTCCTGCAATTTTTGGATCTGCTCTTTTTGGAACAGCAACCTTTGGTGCTAGTAATGATCCGATGGTTCGGCAAGCTGTAGAGGGTAGCGGAAACACAGTCAGTTTTAGAATTACAAGCACAGATACTAAAGCGCCATACGCAATCAATGGCCTTTACATAGATTATATGCCATCAGGTAGGAGATAAACATGGCCCAGAATTACACTCGACAAAGCACGTTAAGTGATGGCGATACTATAACGGCCTCATTGTTCAATGATGAGTATAACCAGTTAGTCAATGCTTTTACATATTCAAGCAGTTCAGCATCTTCTACTGGTCACCGTCACGACGGCTCTTCTGGTCAAGGTGGTAACATATTTAAAATTGGTGACTTAGATTTTCTTAATAAAATTGAAGTAGACAGTACCAACAATCGTTTAGGTTTTTATGTAGAAGTTTCTAGTGCTGCAGTTGAGCAAGTACGTATTCAAGATGGCGCTGTTGTGCCTGTTACTAGCAATGACATTGACCTTGGAACTTCTTCTCTTCAGTTTAAAGATCTTCATATTGATGGTGCTGCTAATATTGACAGTCTTACATTAGCTTCTGGGGCAACAGTTACAGCTGTTCTTGACGAAGATAATATGTCTTCAAACAGTGCTACAGCGCTTGTAACACAACAATCTATAAAAGCTTACGTTGACTCACAGCTTACTGCACAAGACTTAGATTTCCAAGCTGACTCTGGCGGTGCGTTAAGCATTGACCTAGACAGCGAAACACTAACTTTCACAGGCGGTACTGGTATTGATACGTCTGGTTCAGGTAATGCCGTTACCTTTGCCATTGACTCTACCGTTGCCACACTGACTGGCACTCAAACACTGACAAACAAAACGCTTACGTCTCCTGATGTAAACACGCCAGACATTGATGGTGGCACGATTGATAACACGGTTATTGGTGGTTCTACTGCAGCAGCTGGATCATTTACTACTATCTCTGCCACAGGACCCGTCACAGTTGCCCTTAACTCTAATCGCCATTTAAAAATTGACTTTGACACAGAGGGTGATGGTAGAACTTCACTACGAAGCATTGAGGGCAGTGCCAGCAATTTACGACCTATCCAGATTGAAGGTCAAGAGATTGTTCTTAGCACTGCGGCGTCCGATCAAACTGCGTCTGTAGAACGTTTTAAAATCTCTGCCACAGGCAACATTACGGTAAGTGGCACTGTAGATGGCCGTGATGTAGCTACAGATGGCTCTAAGCTAGATGGTATTGAAGCCTCAGCAGATGTAACAGACACAGCTAACGTCACAGCCGCTGGTGCTTTGATGGACAGTGAGTTAACTAGCATTGCTTCAGTCAAAGCTCTGAATCAAGGCGTAGCTACGTCTGACTCACCAACCTTTGCAGGTCTAACGACTACAGCAAATGTGTCTTTTGGTGACAATGACAAGGCTATCTTCGGTGCTGGCTCAGACCTAGAGATTTACCATGATGGGTCTGATAGCTATATTCAAGATTCTGGCGCTGGTGACTTACGCTTAAAGAGCAACGGCTCTGGTGTAAAAATTGAAGATGCTGGTAACACATTAGCTTTTTTTGACACTGCTAATAACAATGCAAAGCTGTATCACAATAGTAATCAAAAACTAGAAACAGTTGGTACAGGCATCGACGTCACAGGTGTTATCACCACAGACGGTATGACCACCTCTGCTGACATTAATTTTGGTGACAACGATAAGGCTGTATTTGGTGCTGGCTCAGACTTGCAAATTTATCACTCTGGTAGTCACTCTATAATTGAAGACAGCGGCACAGGCAATTTATTCATTAAGGGAACAAACCTTAACCTTCGTGATGCCGATGGTAATGACTACATTACTATGGTTGATGGAGGTTCTGGCGGCACTGTTTCGCTCTTGCACTTAGGGTCAGCCAAACTAGCCACAACCTCTACAGGTATTGATGTAACAGGAACTGTAGAGTTTGATGGTTTGTCCGGTACAGGTTCAGTCACAGTCACAGACATCCTTGATCAAGACGATATGTCAAGTAACAGCGCCACAGCATTGGCTACTCAACAGTCAATCAAAGCGTATGTTGATTCTCAGGTGGCTACAGCCGATACACTGTCTGAGGTTCTTGCTAACGGTAACACCACAGGTGGCACGAATATTGTATTTGGTGATAGCTCAGGCACATCAGATGATCGCTTGGTTTTTGGTGCAGGTAGCGACTTACAGCTCTATCACGACGGCAGTCACAGCTACATTGAAGATGCGGCAGGAACTGGAAACCTTAAACTCAGAACTAATACGCTTCGCATTGAAAACGCCGCTGGGTCAGAGCTATCTGCAACATTTGTGCAGGATGGGGCGGTAACGCTCTACAACGATAACAGCAGCAAACTAGCCACTACCTCCACAGGCATCGACGTCACTGGCACAGCGGTGACAGACGGCCTCACTGTTGCAGGTAACACATCACTTGATGGCGGCACAATCAAGCTAGACGGTAACTTCCCTACAGGAACGGAAAATGTTGCGCTAGGTAACACAGCCTTAAACGCCGTTGAATCAGGTGCAAGTTTTAATATTGCGATTGGCTCTGAAGCGTTGCTGTCTTTAACGACGGGTGATAACAACACGGGGGTCGGTCATGATGCCCTGCGAGGTGCAACCACATCATCAAACAATACGGGTGTGGGCTTCCAAGCAGGAAGAGCAATCACTGAAGGAGTGCAAAACACTCTCATCGGCGGTTTAGCAGGTGATGCTTTAACTCATGCCGATTTCAATATTGCAGTGGGGTATAACGCTTTAGGTGCAGAAACCAGAGGAGAGCGTAATGTTGCCATAGGAAACTCCTCACTTGCAAATCAAAATAATACTTCACAAAACGCTATCTACAACACCGCCGTAGGTAACAACGCAGGTCTATCAGTGACTACAGGTGTTAATAACACCCTCATTGGTGGTCTTACCGGAGATGCCCTCACTGACGCTGATGAAAACACAGCAGTCGGCGTAGGCGCTCTTACTAACGATACACTAGGCAGTAAATCAACTGCTCTAGGCAGATCAGCCTTAGCAACTCAAAACTTTACGAGCGCCACAGATTCTTATAACACTGCGGTGGGTTTTCGGGCTGGCCTTTCAGTCACGACGGGAACCCACAACACCTTTGTAGGTGGTTTAGCAGGAGACGCAAATACGACCGCATCTCAAAATACCGCCGTTGGATCTGGCGCATTGACGGATAACACTACGGGAGCGGCAAATACTGCTTTGGGCTTTGAAGCCTTAGACTCTAATACTGAAGCGGCAAACAATGTTGGTATAGGCTGGAGAGCTTTATACACAAACACAACTGGCACACAAAATACTGCCTTGGGTGTCCAAGCATTGCTGAATAATCAGACCTCTAATAACAATGTGGCAGTCGGCTATCAAGCGCTACGTCTAAACACAGCGGCAAATAATGTTGCAGTGGGCGCTCAAGCAATGGATGCAAATACCACTGGTTCGCGAAATACTGCTGTGGGACGTGAAGCTCTCAACGCAAATACTGAAGCAGATAACAATACGGCAGTGGGCAATCGTGCGGGGATGTCAGTGACTACGGGAACACAGAATGTTGCTGTGGGCAGTCAAGCATTGCTGGATAATCAAACAGGCGGAAATAACGTAGCAGTGGGTTACACCACACTGCAAAACGCTACTAGCAGCTTCAATACGGCTGTAGGCAATTTAGCTGGTCGAGGTGATTCGGGAGGATTCTCAGGTGATGCGTCAGTGTTTGTTGGTTACGAGTCTGGCAAATCTCTAACAACTGGCTCTAACAACGTCTTTATCGGATATCAAGCGGCACAAACTGCGACGACGGCAAGCAACTCAGTAGCTGTCGGGCGCGGAGCTATGGCAAGTACGACAACTGGTACTCAAAATACTGCAGTTGGACGTAATGCTTTGAACTCATTAACCGATGCTGATTTTAACGTCGCTCTGGGTTATGCGGCTTTGTCATCAGACACACTCGGTAGCAGATCCGTAGCTTTAGGATATTCCGCTCTATCAACTCAAAACTTTACTTCAGCCACGGATACCTACAACACGGCAGTGGGGTATTTTGCTGGAGGTTTGATTACTAGCGGAAGCCGAAACACTATTATGGGAGGTCTTGCGGGTGACGCACTTACGACTGGGATAAGAAATACGGCATTGGGTGCTTTGGCCCTATCAGTTGAAACGACGGGAGGAGGCTCAACAGCCGTTGGTTATCAAGCACTTGCAGTTCAAAACAACACCTCTGGCGACAATATGTATAGCACAGCAGTCGGGTATCAATCAGGTCTTTCTGTAACTACTGGAACGGCTAACACTTTGCTGGGTGCGTTCACAGGAGACAGCCTAACTACAGGCAATTCAAATACTGCGGTGGGATATGCCGCTCTTGACAATGATACATTAGGTGACAGGGCAGTTGCGATTGGTTTCGGTGCTTTAACCGCTCAAAACTTCACTAGCTCAACTGATAACTACAATATTGCTATCGGGTACAATGCAGGGGCGGTTGTCACCACTGGAGTCCGCAACACGATTGTGGGAGGTCTTGCCGGGGATGCGCTAACTGATGCGGACTTTAATGTGGCGGTCGGCACAGAAGCAATGTCGTCAAATACAGTGGGCAGTAGAAATGTAGCAGTCGGCAGACAAGCATTGAACGCCATGAACCCAGCTAGTGCCGCCGATATGTTCAATACGGCAGTGGGAGATCAAGCAGGCGGGGCGGTTACCACGGGACTTCAGAATACCCTAATAGGGGGACTTGCAGGTGATGCACTTACCGAGGCTAATGAAAATGTGGCAATCGGTTATGCAACTTTGTCAGCAGACACTCTAGGGAAGCGGGCAGTTGCCGTTGGGAAAAGTGCTTTAGGGAGTCAAAATTTTACATCAGCCACTAATAATTACAATGTTGCGGTTGGTTACGATGGCGGTAAATCAATCACTACGGGAACTCAGAACACCTTCATCGGAGGTCTTGCAGGAGATGCACTTACTGACGCTGATTTCAATGTCGCAGTAGGAACAGGGGCTTTAAGCGCTGAGACTCTAGGAAGTAAATCTACAGCGCTTGGTTCGTATTCGTTATTTAACCAAAACAATACTTCTGCGGCAGATATATTCAATACAGCAGTAGGCTATGAGGCTGGCAAGAAAATCACTACGGGGACTGAAAATACCGTCGTGGGCGCGAAAGCGGCAGACGAAATGACTACCGGGTCTTCTAATACGTTTATTGGTAATGACGCCGCTGGAACAGGTGTTGTCACGGGAGCAAGTAATACAGCCGTAGGTAAATCAGCGGGTCTCAATCTGACGAGCGGAAGTAATTGTTTATTTTTAGGCCATGATGCAGGTATTACTGGCAGTCCGGGTGGTAACTTTACATCAACAGATAATAGGATGGTTTTGGGCGACGAAAACATTGGTGTCGCCCATATACAAGTGGCGTTGACCGTAGCATCAGACCAACGAGATAAAACAGATTTTGTTGATTTAGACCTTGGACTGGACTTCGTAAAAGCCTTAGAGCCTGTCACCTATTACTGGGATAAGCGCAGTAAGTACGGCGATAAGTATGCTGAAGACTATGACCTTAACGCACAAGTTCCTGATGGCACTCACAAAGAAGACTGGATGGATGTGGGTTTCAAAGCACAATCCGTTTTAGCTCTGGAAGAAGCCGCTGGGCATACTATGTCTGACAAGAAAAACCTGACGGTATCGCTGTCTGACGACGGCAAGCAGTATGGCTTGCAGTATGAGAAGTTTGTACCAATCCTTGTCAAAGCCATTCAAGAGCAACAAGCCTTGATCGAATCACTAACCGCACGAATCGCAACCTTGGAGGGTTAAACCATGAGCGAAGAAGTAACAAGAACCGACGAAGAAAAAGCACAGATGTACTCAGCGATGCTAGGTAGTGTCAGTGTCATCACCAACGCCTTAGATTCTGAAAATGACTTTTGTTCTGATATGACGGCAGAAGAAGTCAAAGAGCGCGTTATGCGTAGTGCTGGCTATCTTAAAATGGGTGTCGCACTTACCGATTGGGGTGATGAAGATATGACATCTATTAATGATGCGATAGCTGCTGCTGAAGCCGCTTAAAAATAATAAGGAATAGTCATGTCAGACCTAGAGCAAGCAATAAGTCGTTTAGAAGCTCATGAGCGCGAATGCAGCATTCGTTATCAAATGATACAGATGCAACTAGACGCACATAACCAACGCTTTGACAAGCTAGAACGAATGATGACAGGTGGCTTTGCGTCCATTGCTGTTATCGTTACTGTGGCTATTGCTATCTTGGAGTTTGCTAGATGATAGAGGCTCTCATAGGGCCTATTACAGGTCTTCTAGACAAGTTTATACAGGACAAAGATCAGAAGGCTAAGTTGGCGCATGAAGTTGCAACAATGGCTCAGAGACACGCTCAAGAGCTTGCTAAAGCACAACTAGAAGTTAACAGAGTAGAGGCAGCACACAAGTCCTTGTTTGTTTCTGGTTGGAGACCTGCAGTAGGCTGGTGTTGTGTGTTAGGTATGGCAGGTAACTTTATGGTTATACCATTTACTAACTTTATTTTAGCTTTATTAAATGTTGAAGTTACTATACCTTTAATTGAATTAGAAACAATGATGCCAGTTCTCATGGGTATGTTAGGCTTAGGCGCTATGCGTTCTTATGAAAAAACTAAGGGCGTATCAAGAGAACGCTAATGAATTATTTTACAAAAAAGGAACTATCTTGTCAGCACTGTGGCGAATACAGGTTTGACGGAGACTTCTTAAATATTTTAAACTCAATTAGAGAAGAATGTAATTTTCCATTTATTATTTCTTCTGGATATAGATGCCCTGAACACCCAATAGAAAAAAGAAAAACAAAACCCGGAGCGCACTCAAGTGCTAAAGCTGTTGACATTGCAGTAGATCACGAAAGAGCTTTGAAAGTTTTAGAAGTTGCTTTGAAGCATGGTGTAAAAAGAATAGGTGTCAATCAAAAAGGCAACGCACGATTTATACATTTAGATGTGGCAGATGACGAGTTTCCTTCTCCTGCTATCTGGTCTTACTAACGGAATAAAGATATGTCAAAGAACAGAAATAAAAGAAATACTAAGGCATTTAGGAAAGCTTTGCAGGTAGGCGGCAGGGGAAGAACTAGAGTTAAACCTGCACCCGTAAAAAATCAAGGGCCTCGAAACATACCGAGTTCACCTATAGTTAAACCTTTGCCCGTAAAACCTAATCAGCCTGTAGTAACTCCTCGTATGCCTCCTGCTGGTCAAACTGATGGGATTAATCCTGATCCTATGGCCACAGTAGATATGGGAATGGCTCGACAACAAGCCACAGCTAGTTTTAACGCTGGAGACGCTCGACGACGACAACAAGAAAATAGAGAACAGCAAGAAGAAAACGGTCAGGGTTCTGGTGAAGGGCAAAATGGCGGTGGTAGTGGCGGCGGCGGTGGCGGCGGAACCCCTGAACCCGCTCCTGCTCCTGCACCCGGCGTTGATCCTGCCGCAGGCGTAGAAATGCCTGAAGCCCCAGAAATGGAAGACGTTAAATTTACTGAGTATCAAACAATAGCAGCACCTACATATACTGCAGCGGGTGATATTACAAAAGCCAAGACAGACTTTGATTTATCTATAGGTAAAACAGAAGCTCAAACAGGAGAGGCTACACAAGCTGAAGCGCCTGTTGGATTTGCTCCAGCTGAAATGCAGGCAAGAACTATTTCAGATCAAGTTAGGGAAGCAACAGCAGCACAAGGACAAGTTAGCCCAGAAGCTATTGCAGTTGGTGTAGATCAGCAACTTACAGAAAGAGCAGAGGCTGCTGAAAGAGATACAGCAGCAGAACAAGCTGCAAGAGCAAGATCTGCTCAAAGACCCAGACGTCGTGATTATGCTGAAGCTGCTACAAGTGGAACTACTATTGAAGTAGAAGACATCGAAGGTCCAGCAGTTGTTACACGCGAAGGCGCTACAGTCTCAAAAGCTGAAGTAGAGCGTTTAGGGCAAATAGCTCAAGGACGTGGTGTAGACCTTCAAGATCTTCCAGAATATAAAGATGTAATTCAAAAACGTGTCGCACAACAAGGCGAAGCAGTTACTGCTGAGTATCGCTCACGTCTTGGAGAAGTTCCGGAGGCTGAAGCAGCACAAGCAGCATTTATTGGTGCAGAAGATACACCACAAGCACGTCAACAACGCATAGAACAGTTTGACTCTTTTAGCCCTGCAAAGCGTGAGGCGTATACAACTTTAGGCGTTGATGCTCCTGAAGCTGCACAGATGGAAGATGTTCGTAAGGCAGCTGCTGCAAGTCGTGAAGCTGTTACAGCTGATGCGCCTCCTGAAGTTATTGCTGAACAAACAGATCTTGATCAGCTTGGTACATATCAGATGGCAGCAAGACGTACAGCACAGGTTGCTGAAGCTGCTGAAGGTATTGCTACTCAATTAGGTGGTCAGCCTGCAATAGATCTTGAAGGCCGTCAAGCTATTCTTGGTGAAGCGCCAGCAGGTGATGCGGCTCAGATTGGTGGTATTCCTACTGCACAAGCTGCACAGATGCAAGCTGTTACAGGTCAAGCACGTAAGATGGCTGCTGCAGACATGGCAACAGTTGTTGTTGAAATGCCTCCAGAGGTTACAGCTGCAATCTCAGAAGATCCTGCAACCGTTGAAGCCCAGCTTGATACTGGTGAAGACCCTCAAGTTGTAGCCGCTGTTGCGGCACTACCAGAAGAAGCGCTTGTATCTACACAGATGGAAGGCCTTCTTGCTGGTATGGAAGACGGTGAAGTTCCAATGTGGGCAAAGCCTGCTGTAGATGCTATCAACGCACAGATGGCTCAGAGAGGCCTTAGCACGTCCACTGTGGGACGAGATGCACTGTTTAATGCAATCATACAGAGTGCGCTTCCTATGGCTCAGAGCAACGCTCAGGCTCTCCAGCAACGTGCATCTCAAAACCTTAGCAATCAACAACAAGCAAACATAGAACAGTCTAAGCAAATTGCTAGTGTTCGTATGCAGAACCTTGCTAATCGTCAGACTGCTGCATCTCAGACAGCACAGATGGCGCAGCAAATTAAAGTTCAACAGGGCGAGTTCCGTCAACAAGCACAGATACTGACAGCCCAACAAGAACAACAGTCTCGTATGGCTGATGTGCAGTTTCAGCAGCAAAGGGCGCAACAAGAATCTGCACAGCGTCAGCAGGCAGCTGTACAAAATTTATCGGCTTCTCAACAAACGGATCTTGCAAACTTACAAGCCATTAATGCTTCTGCGACTCAAAATCTTACAGCAGAACAACAAACACGCCTTGCGTCTTATCAGGCACAAGTTAATCGTACTATGCGTCAGGCTGAACTTCAGCAAGACATGGATAAAGCAAACCTTAGTACAGCCCTTCAGGTTGAGTTAAAGAATCTGTCCGAACAGAACTTAGCTGCTCGTGACACCATGACAGCTGAGAATCAAGAGAGACTTACTAACTTACAGACTCTTGTAGACTTTAAGAAAACTAACGCGCAGTTAGCGCAACAGATGGACTTGGCTAATCTTTCTAACGATCAGCAAGTGCGTCTTGCTAACTTGTCAGAAAGAGCCGCAGCAGACTCTGCAAACTTTACAGAAGCTAATCGTTTTGAGTTGACTAGGCTTCAAACTGCCGCACAGGTGTTGTCGCAAAATACTCAGCTTCGTCAGCAAGCAGAACTTGCTAACCTTAGCACAGAAGAAAAAATTACACTTGCAAACTTGACTGCAGAAAATCAAGCTTCAGCCGACAACCTTAACGCATCTCAACAGGTTGAGTTAGCTAACTTAAATGCTCGACTTCAAGAAGCTAGTCAGAATGCTCAGATGCGTCAGCAGATTATTACACAGACATTTAGTCAAAGTCAACAGACTGACCTTGCTAATCTTGAGGCGATTAATCGTGCAGGTTCTGAAAACCTTAGTGCTGAACAGCAAGCCCGACTTACAGAGTACAACGCACAAGTTAATCGTAAGATACGTCAAGCAGAACTGGATCAACAGACTGAAGGCGCAAATCTTGATGCTAGACTAAAAGTAGAACTATCAGAGCTTACAGAGCGTAATGCTACAGCCCGTGCAAACATGACAGCTGAACAGCAGACACGCCTTGCAAATCTAAACGCGCTTGTAGACTTCCGTAAAACAGATGCACAGTTTGCTCAACAGATGGACATAGCAAACCTTGCTAATGAACAACAAATGGAACTTGCGAATCTTCAAGAAAGAGCTTCAACGGATGCTGCAAACTTTACTGAAGAAAACAGATTCCGTATGCAAGAGTTGAACAACTATGTTCAAGTTATGTCGCAAAACGAACAGTTGTTGCAACAAGCAGACCTTGCACGTCTTAGCATGGAAGAGCGCATTTCTCTTGCCAACCTTGATTTTAAGAATCGTGCAGATTCAGAGTCTATGTCAGCACAGAATGTTGCAGAGCTTCAAAGTTTTGAAAAGCGCATGCAAGCAGCCCAAGTTAATGCACAGCTTGCACAGCAAATGGGCCTTGCAAACCTTAGCAATCAACAAGACGCTGCAATGATGAATGCACAGATAGACGCAAACCTTGATATGAAACAGTTTGATGCTAATCAGCAGGCTGCACTGGCTAACAGTCAGTTTATGCAGACAATGACTATGAGAGACTTTGATGCTCGTCAACAGTCTATCATGCAAAATGCTACAGCTATGGCCTCACTAGACATGGCAAATCTAGATACCCGTACAAGACTTGCAGTTCAAAATGCTCAAGCGTTTCTTCAAATGGATATGGCTAATTTAAGTAATGAGCAGCAAGTAAATGTAATGAATGCTCAAATGCAACAACAAGCGCTTCTATCTGATCAATCTGCAACAAATGCAGCAAGGCAGTTTAATGCCGCAAACGAACAACAAACTAATATGTTTATGACAAACCTTGCGTCACAGATAGAGCAGTTTAACACTAGTCAAGCAAACGCTATGGAGCAGTTTAATACATCAGAAATAAATAAGCTTGCACTTGCTGATACTCAAATAACTGCTGGCTTACGAGAGGCAGAGGTAAGATTAGAGGCTGCAGCAGATATGCAAAATGCCTCAATGGAAAATCAGCGTGATCAATTTAACACTCAAAATCAATTCGTTATGGAACAAGCAACAGTTGAATATGAGCGTAGGACTAACATGGCTAATACTGCCGCTGAGAATGAAATGAATAAGTTAAATGCTCAACAGAACTTTGCAGTTACTATGCAAGAGTATCAAGCAAACTTAACAGCAGCACGAGACTTTGCAACTTTTTTACGACAGCAAGAGCTAAATGATGATGAGTTAAAAACACGTCTTTACATTGCAGCTATTGGTAACGAGTCAGCCGCTGGTAAAGATTCAAACACAAACATACAGAGTTTATTAAACTTTATTAGAGGTTTAGGTATTGGATAGGAGCAATTCATGGGTTTCTTTAAAAAGATAGTAAAGGGCGTAAAGAAAGTATTTAAGAAAGTCGGTAAGGCTGTCAAGAGTGCTGTTAAAAGCGTCGGTAAGTTTATGGGCAAGATAGGCATTGTAGGCCAGCTGGCTGTTGGCTTATTCATGCCGTATGCCTTTGGGTTTTTAGGGACTGGTCTAAACAGCTTTGCACAAACACTTATGGGGTCAGGAAATATCTTTGCAAAAGGTGCAGGTCACTTTTTAAATGCAGCCGTAAAAGTAGGCACTCGCGTTGGACAGGCCTTTAGCTCCGTAAGCGAAGCAGTAACTAAGACTGTAGGTCAAATGGTAGGCGCAACAGTAAATAAAATTCCGGGTGCTGGAGAGTTTATTAAGGGTTTAACAGGCGGCAATATTGATATTACTAATGACACATTTGCTAGTGCTTGGGAGGCGACTCAAAAGGCTTGGACAAACGCAGGCGAGGATTTAGGAAAACTATTTAGTAAATCTACTTTTGATTCAAGTTTAAATAAGTTTGAGGTTGACAGGCTTAATAAACAATATTTCGATGATAAAGAGTTTTTAGATACTGCACAGCCTGACTTTTCTGGTTTCGATGATCAAGAATTTTTTAATACTGCACAACCTGAATTTTCTGGTCCTGTTGAAACTGGGCGAGCTATAGTTGGTGATGACCTAATGACAAGACCATTTACAGATGCAGAGCTAGATACAATAACTGCAGCCTCTACCGATGCTACAAAAGTAGCAGAGCAAGAGGCTTTCATGCGGCAAAGAGATAGGGCTTTGGCTGATATGTCAACGGTAGGAGATGTTGCAACGCAGGCTGTAGATGATAAATACAGCGCTACTAACTTAGGAACAAAAACAGCAGAACTAGCAGGAGATCTTGGTGTACCTACAACAGGAACTCAAGTTGTTAAGTCTTTATTAGACTCAGATCAAACAGCACAGAACTACGTAGATCGACGATCAACTACAGTTGTACAAGGCGGTGGTGTGCCTAATATCTATGCTGCTACAAGCGGGGCAGAGTACGGAGACATGATATCTTCTTACTATCCACAATACAACGCACCAAGCATGGTAGATGCAATACTCAATCAAGATTGGGGGAATATATACGGTCAAGGCTACTTCGGCTTCCCATCACTGCAAGCAGGAATAGCTAACTCAGCAGGAAGATAAGCAATGAATAGAGAAATCTTAAAAATAAATCTTAATAAAGAGTTTCCAATTCCGGGTACTAGCCTTACTGCTGATCCAGATAATCCACTACCCCATGAAAGACCACCAGAGTTTACAAATCTTCATAAGGCGTTGGACAGTATTTTTCAAAACGCTATTGAACCTGAGAATTACGTTGAGTTAATAAACCTTTTGGGTCAAGGCTTTCCGCTTATGGAGATTGTACAAACCACAGTCTTTACGGGTTTTTATGAGGGTAAGTGGAACCACAGCTTAATGCTTCTTTTAGTTGAGCCTGTGGCGTATATCTTCTTAGCACTTGCAGAACGTGCAGATATCGACCCTGTATTCTTTAGGGATGAAGCCAGAGATGATCTAGAAGATGAAGAAACTTTTGGATTGTCTTTTGAGGCTACAAAACTAGAACAAATGCAGTCTGATATTGAACAAAATAAAAAGCCTCATCCTGCTGTAACAGATGAGATGCTTAAACGAATAGAAGAAATACCAGCTACAGAAAGCTTATTAAGCCCTCCACAAATGGAAGAGGAAGGGCCATCGCTGATGGTTGAGGAGCAGCAACAATGATTGATTTAGGTAAGGACAGGAGCATTGATGAGTTTGGCACCTCCCTTCTGTCTAGGGCGCAGCAAAACACTAGACGACAAAGACGAAGAGATAGGCGCTCTGACCGTAATGCTATACTTGCATTGCTTGGTGGTCAGCTTGTGGGCGGCATTTTAAAAAATAAATTTGATAATGATTTTGAAAAATTTCTTTATGATGAAAACGAATTAAAGAAAAGAGCAACCTTACAGACTCGTATTCAAAACAACGCACAAGATCAAAAGATGTTTCGTGCTGCCGAACAACATAAGGGCGGAGAAAGTGAATACGTATATGATTATCTTGTAGGGGAATATGCTGCAGGCATGCAATCAAATTTTAGGGGGCAGACTACAAGAGATCCCGTAGCTATTCAAAAAATAGCAGAGCAAATGGCTAACGACAATCTTGAAGAAGAATTAAAATTATTTAGAGAAAGAAAAGCCCTTTCTAATCAGTTCGCAGCTGTTGCTGGCGAAGATATGACTACTTTTAATAATGCCTTAAAAAATATAAAAGAAAAGCAAAGCAATATTGGCTATCGTGCTATGAGAAAAATAGCTGGTTTTTTTGGCGACTCAGATGATTTGGATACTAATAATGCTTTATATAGAAGTGCAACAACAAGTAGAATTTATGAGCTTTCTGAAAAATATCAAACTTCTTTTGATGATGCGTATAGAGTAACTTCAAATGCTCGTGTCGCTTCGGACATAGCTGAATACATTGAAGATGCGGCTGCTCTTTATAACAGTGAAGCTGCTAAAAATGCAAAGGAGTTGGGTAAAGAACCACCAGCAGCGCTTAGTGCTTCAGCTGCTTTGAGTAAAATTGTACCTGCAAAAAGACGTGATTTTGATGTAAAGAAAATTGGCGATACTACTTATGGAATAATAAATGACACGTCAGGCAAGCCCATAGCTTTTGTTCCTGTTGATGGTGTTTCAGGCCCAATAACGGCAGAAACCGTAAGCACAATAGCGCAACAACAAAGATATGTTCGTCGTCCAGTAAATAAAGACAAGGGCTTAATGTCTTATGGAACTGCAATGAGTTCTTTAACTAATGATGATCAAAAATTATTAAGAGAACTTCTTGACGAAAAAACTAAAGGCATGTCATCAGACGCAACAAATAATGTTGCTGCTCGCATGGGGTTTGAAATAGAAAGTAATTTTCAAAGACTCAATGTTTTGTATGGGGACGCTATACCTAATGAGAACACGTTAAGGCGTATAGCCGCTAAAAGTTTAGTTATTGAACAAAACGCTTTTGATAAGCCTATATTTAGAACAATGGCAAGTGGTTTTGAACATCCTTTAATTACGCTAATAGCTGTTGAAGAAGAATACGGTTCTTACGATAACATACCAGAAAGAATAAAAGAGCCTTTATCTGAAGGCGTTGCACAGTCCTTAAGAATCTTCCAAGGCTCAGATAGTTTTGAAATTAAAAATGCTATTAAGTTAATGAATGAATATGGTTCAGGTTTTAGGGTTGAAAACAGAAGCGAGCAAGCAGGATATAGGGTAGGAGACACAGTTACTATATTAGATTTTTTAGAAGGCATATTAAAATCTAGAGGAACTAGGTTGCCTCCCACATCTAGAGTAAATGTTTCATTAGGTACTATAAACTAATAAAAGGTATTTATTGTGTTTAAAGATTTTAAAGTTGTTGGAAGGACAACGGTTGATGATTGGAGAGAAGATCCGACAACTATGTCAGACTTTGAAGATGTCATGAACTATTTTAGAACTTCTCAGGCTAGATATGACAACAGCACTTTTAGCAATACTGATCCTGCTGAAATGCTCAGAGATGATTTTCTTAAAATAGAGTCTTCGCTTTTAAAAGCATCAGCTTTAAAAGATGCTCCAGACGATATTAAAGAAAAATATAGTAGGCTAAGACAAGGCTTTAACAGATCTGAAATAGGAAGTTTTAAAGAGGGGTTTGACGCTACTGTAGACTATGCTGCCGATGGTGTTTTTAATTATGGCAACGCCTTGTACGCTTTAGCTACATTAGGTTCGGGCCTTGTTTCTGGGCCTGCTGGTCCTGCAGCTACAACTACAGCTAGGCTAGGAGCAGGCGCAGCAGCAAGCGCACAACTTTCTCAGGCTCTTCGTACTGCTGCACCAGTAGTTAATAACGCTCTTAGTAGTCGTAAAGGTGTCAGTCTGTTTGAAGCAGGTCTTGCAGGCTCTGCTGCAGCTGGAACGCAAACACTAGAAATGGAACTAGGCGAAAGACAAAGCTACAACCCTTATGAGATAGCAACTCACGCTGTTGCAGGCGGTGCCCTCACATATGGCGGAAGTTATCTTTTAGAAGGACTGGGTCATCAAGTAAATAAATATTTTACGAGAAGACGCACAGAAGATTTGTCTGAAGATGTTTCATCTATGGCTTTAGAAGAAGCCACAATAACTAACCCTAGCACAGGCGCTACAATAAACTATACAGAGACAATAAACAAAACGCCTGAAGAGCTTGCAGAATTTTTTGATATTGATATAGAGGATGTCAACAGACTAGACGATGCTTTTATTCAAGACTTGTTTGGATCTGTAGGAGCTAACCTAAGAATTATTCGAGAAGAAGCGGGACAAGAAGCTAATGATTCTGCAAATGACACACTACTTAGAAATTTAGTAGGTGAAGTAGAAAGCTTTGTTAATTCAAGGGGTAAAGAAGCAACGCCCGAAGAAATAGCTAGTCTAGCCTCTGTCCGTAAATTTGTAGATGAGCTTGGAGGAGGAACCGAAACTTTATCTGAAGTCGTAGATAATATTTTAGCTTCTGCAAGGCAAACGCCAAGCGGTACAGTTGGTTCTAAGCTTCTTTTTAATTTAAAAAATATGTCTTCTGAATTTCTTTCAGGACTAATGTTTGGAAAATCTGCGGGGTTTTTATCTGCAGTAAGCGATCTTTCTCCTACTGCAAAAGCCTTACAAGAAGTAAGCAGTACAGAGTTTGCAATGACAACTGTTCCGGGACAGCAGAAACTTATAGCTAATGATTTTGCAGAAAATATTAGGGTAATACGCGGCGTGTTTACAGATATGTATCATAAAGCTGTTTCTCCTATTTCAAAAACAAGCTACAACACTAAGCTTGCTACTGAAGTAAACGATGCCTTATCTTTAGCGTTAAGGGGGCAGGCCTCAAAAGATCAATTATTTTCTAGAGATGTAAACTTTGCAGCCTCTCAAATACGTAAAGCCTATGAAGACGTAGCAGAACTTTTAGAAAGTGCTGGTCTTATTGTGCCAATAAAAGATTATTATCCTCGACAGTGGAAGCGGTCTGCAATTGAAAACAATAGAACAGAATTTAAAAACTTGCTTGTAAAAGAAGGTGAAGCTGCAGATCTTAATGAAGCAGAAAAAATAGTAGAAGAAATGCTAAGTAAAGCGTATCAACTAAATGGTGGGACACAAAGATATTTTTTTAGTACAAACAGAAGATTTGAAAATATAAAAAATGATTATCTTTTTGAAAAGTTTCTTAACACAGATGTAAAAGAAACTTATTTTCAATATATGCAGCAAGCTGCGATGGCTTTAGCAAAACAAAAGACTTTCGGTGTAAACAACGCAGACGAGTTTAACGTAAAGTGGATTAAGCCTATTCAAGGAGAACTAGAGGCTGCGGGTTTGACCTCTAATCAAATACAAGCTGTAACTAATAGATCTATGTCTCTTTACAGAACTTTAACAGGTGAGGGAGAAGACTTTGCTCAAAAAGAATTGTTAGGTTCCCCTATGCTTAATAGGGCTTTAAATGAAGTTACTCAAGGAATGATGTTAGGATCACGGATGGCTTTGTTGCCATTAGCGCCTCTTTCAAGCATAACCGAAATACTTCTTACTATGGGAGTAGCAGGAGGAAATAATTTTGCAAAAGGTTTAAAGCGAGCAGGACAAATTAGTAAGGCTAAATTTAAAGAAGATGTCAGCGTTAAAGCTAAAGAGCTTGGAGAGTTTATTCCAGTTTATAACTCATCGTTTAGATCTATTACAGATGATTTACATTCAAGGTATACAGATGAGTTTGGATTAACTAACCCTGAAGCATGGAGAGAAATGCAAAAGTATGGTTTGGTTTTAGAGCAGAATCTTGCTTCTATGGCTGATCGTTTAGCGGGAGAAGAGCTGGCTAGTACAACTATGGCTAAAGCAAGTAACTGGTTTTTTAGGGTTACTATGCTTGATCAATGGACAAAGCTAGTTCAAAACGGGTCTTTTCAAAGCGCTAAAATGATGTTTAGAGAACACCTTCAAAAAATTGCACAGCATGGTGACGCTCCAGAAACTAAAAGAATACGTGCGATGAAAGATGATCTTGCTGAATTTGGTTTAGATTTAAACAAAGGACTAGAGTGGTTAAGTGGTGGTGCAAATAAAAATGCTCCGTTTTATGAAGACATTACTAAGAGCGCTGCTCGTTTTTCTAATCAAATTATTCTCCAGCCTGATAGAACCTCTGGCCTAAGACCTCGCGCACACTATACACGAGCTGGTGTTTTTTGGACGCAGCTTCTTGCTTACCCCACAGCGTTTACAAATAATATTTTAAAACGCGGAGCAAAGAGATTAGTTAGGGATGTAAGAGCAAAAGACAAAATAAATGCTGAAAAGCTTGTACCTACTGCTATTTTAATGACGGCTGTGGCTGGCGCTACTAACTATATTAGAGCTAGAGGAGAGGGATACGAAGACAAAGAACCGTTGGATATTACCTTTGAGGCATTGGCTCGCTGGGGCGGTAACGGTTTACCTCTTGATACGTTTCAACGGGCATCAAAAAACGCAGGCTATACAGGCGTAGCGGGTATTCCGGGAGCGTTTTTAGGTCCAGCCTACTCAGACACGTTAGAGTTTTTTAGATACGGAAAGCCCGTAAGCTTAATCGGTAAAAAGGTTCCTTTCTATGGAGCAGGTAGAACTGTTTTTGGTGAAGAAACAATGCAAGAATACAAAGAGTTCTTAGGTGATGTAGATGAAGAACTAAAAGAGCTTATTGGTGAGCCAAAAACAAGCAGTCCTTATGCAAAGGGCGGTGTTGTTAATGTTCCTCAAGCGCCCGAAGAGCCTGATGAGCGTGTTGATAAAATGACGGGCCTGCCCTACAACATACAAGCTGGAGAAGCTTTCATAGATGAAGAAGACCAGCCTAAAAGTTTATTAGCGAGAATTGAATAATGAATCCTATTGCACAATTAATTGCTAGACAGATATCTAAACTTTCTGGTGGGATCTATGACGAATCAAAAATAGCTACTAGTAAATTTAACGATACTATACAGAGAGGATTGCAAAGAGAAGTCATTGATGACTCTAGAGAAATGCAAGACTATGTTCTAGACGTATCAGAAAAAACACTACAGGGGAGATCAGTCTTTTTAGACACAGCGAAGTCTGATCTTGCGCCAGACATTGACCCTTATTTTGATCTTGCATTAGGTGTAGAAACAACTGTAAGAGATGCGCTTACTGACATAGGTTTTACTAAACCAAAAAGACTAGACAGTCTTTATGACGGTGAGCTTGCTTCTGTACCTATAGAAGACGAAGGCCTGTACAAGTATTTATTAACACGCCTTAGAAAAGATCCTGCTGGTAAGTTTCTTACACCCGAAGGAGAAAACAGGGTTACACTAAATACTGTGGCAGCTCTAAAAAGTCTTCCAGAATGGAAAGAATTAAAAGATCTTTTTCCTAAGTTAGAAAGTCCTCAGCAACAGAGCCGTTCTTTGCCTGCAGATTTAGAAAACAGACAAGTAAACCTCTCTGAATTTTTGAAGGATAGTCAAGAGAAAGGTTTTATTTTTAGGGGCGTTGACTCTGATTTTGTAGATTCAGAATGGGATCTTAGGTTTGCTCTTGCAAATGAGATTGGACCTCATGTAGGAACTTTAGGACAAGCAAATGCGTTTATGCTTGCTTCCGTAGAAAAAAGCGTTCCTAAAAGAGAGTCAAGTTTTGGAGGTAAGGAAGGTGTATTTCAAGATTATTTAATGTCGTACACTGATATTGACGGTCAGAAAATCGCAGACAGGGCATTCCTTGAAGATTTTTTTGCTGCCTCTGGTGAGGCTTCTAGAGTTTTAAGAGGTAAAAAGTTTAAAACATCAGAAGAGCAAAACGACTTTATAAAAGACCACATGGATAAAGTCAGATTTAAGCTAGGCGATAAATATAATCTTGGTTTGACCGACTCTGCAGATGCCGCGCTGTATGGTATGGCTCCCGAAATAAGACCAGCTACTATTAACAAAGGGTACATAAAAACAGTAAAGCCTTTAGATATTGGAAGAGAAGGCGACGGTTGGTACACGTCTGACATATACGAGGGAGATCCTCTTATTGGAACTCTAGCAAGAATAGTAAAGGCTATGTCTGAAGAAACAGGAATTCCTGTAGAAAAGCTAAAGGCAGATCCTATGTTTGTTAAGTTAGATCGTGATATTCAAATGACAAAGGCTGCTGGATCAATGAGACCTTCTTTTGAAAACGAGCAGATTTATAATATAGAAATGGCGTTACACAGTAGAAAGCTTAGGTCTTGGATAGGCTCTTATGGTTTTGATTCTATACGCTATAGAAATAATGTTGAGCCATCTTATGCAGGAGAAAGCCCTTACTCGTATATTTTGTTTAGGCCAGAGCAGTTTAAGTCTGTGTTTGCATCTAAGTTTGATTTCAGTGATCGGCGTTTTGGTGCAAACGAAGGTGGTTTAATTAAAGCCTTAAAAGAATTCATAGGTCTTAATGAAGAAATGCGAGAGGAAAGGATTAACTATACAATAAAGAGAGGCGATACACTTGCTAAAATTTCAGAAGAAAGCGGAGTTTCAATAGAAGACATTCAAGCCTTTAACAATATAGAAAATCCTGACAAGATTAGGGCTGGACAGTTTATAAGACTAAAAGCACCAATAGTAAAAAACCAAATGGTAGAAAACTTTGTTGACTATTTAAACCCTTTTACAGGCGACAAGACAGGTGAAGACTACGATAGTCAAGTTGTTCAGCAGCTAAGGACTGCAGCGAAAAACGCGCTTAGGAAAGGAAGGCGAAACATTAAGTACGAAGATTACTCAGGTGCAAATGTTAAAGGCCAAGTAGGAAGTAGAGCGCAAAGAGCCAAAGATAGTACTATAAGAAGAATACTTACGGGTAACCTAAACCCCACTGAACAGGCTGGCTGGTCTGTTGGGGGCGGTCAAATTGTAATAGAAGACGATAACGTCTATGTAACAGATACGTATGACTTTAGCCGTATACCAAAAGAAAATGTGAAGGATACATACGGGCAGGTGCGTTACGTTATGGGAGAGGCAGAGGCTTTAGGTATTCCATTCAGTAAGTTTGATAGTAAAATCTTTGTTGGTAAAGTAGGAGACTTTGGCTTAAGAGCGCGTCGAGCTAAGGGTGGTCGTCTTGAAAAGAAAAAGATGAAGTGTAATAAGCCTAAGCGTACACCAAACCATCCCAAGAAATCACACGTCGTAAAAGCCTGCGAAGGCGGTAAAGAAAAAATAATTCGTTTTGGTCAGCAGGGAGCTAAGACTGCAGGCAAACCAAAGGCAGGGGAATCTGCTAAGATGAAAGCAAAGCGTAAAAGCTTTAAAGCGCGTCACAGACGCAACATTAAGAAAGGCAAAATGTCAGCTGCATATTGGGCTGATAGAGTAAAATGGTAGAGGATAACATGACAATTAGACAGGCACTTAAATCACGAACAGTGCAGTATGGTGTAGCTCTTGCTGTTCTTTCAGTTCTTCAAGGCTTTGTAGGTTTTTTACCTACTAATCCAGCTGTTCAAGCGATGGTAGGATGCGCGATTGCAAGTGGAATTGTTATACTAAGATTCATGACAACACAACCAGTGAGTAAAAAATGACAAAGAAAAGAACAACAGCAAGAAAAGGAAAGTCTCGTGTTAATGAGGCTGGTAACTATACTAAACCTGCTTTGCGTAAACGTATTTTTAATAGAATAAAGGCGGGTGGAAAAGGCGGTGCGCCCGGACAGTGGTCAGCACGTAAAGCTCAAATGGTCGCTAAAGCTTACAAAGATGCAGGCGGTGGGTATACGTCATAATGAGTAGAAAAGATCCTAAAGTAGGCACAGGTAAAAAGCCAAAAGGCTCTGGTAGACGTTTGTATACGGATGAAAATCCTAGAGATACTGTCCCTATAAAATACGCCACACAGCAAGACGCGAGAGATACTGTCAAGCGCGTTAAAAATGTCAATAAGCCTTTTGCTAGAAAGATTCAAATACTAACTGTTATGGAGCAGCGCGCTAAGGTGGCTGGTAAAAAAGCTCAAGCAGAGATAGCGCGGCGAGGCAAAGAAGCCATACGCAGACAGCACGAGAGAAAAGCTTAGACTAAGGGAAATAATTGTATGTGGACTAAACCTACTTATCAAAAGATCCGTCTTGGTTTTGAAGTCACAATGTACTTCAAGACTGTCTAGAATAAAGGAAAGCTATAATGAAAAAAACTCAAAAGTCTTTGGCTGATTGGACAAAAGAAGATTGGGGAACCAAATCTGGTAAGCCTTCTACACAGGGTTCAGAAGCTACTGGTGAGCGTTATCTTCCAAGAAGGGCTAGAGAGTCTTTATCTTCAGCAGAATATGCCGCCACTTCTAGAAAGAAACGCGAAGATACAAAAAAAGGTAAACAGTTTTCTAAGCAGCCTAAAAAGATTGCAAAGAAAACTGCGCGTCATCGCTCTAATCAGGGCGGCTTAGTGGCTTCCTCTATGAAAGTTAGTAAACCCTGTTGATAGCATCTATTTCTTTTTCGAGTTTAGTGTGTATATCTTCAGTAATTTGTTTAAAAGATCTGATGGCCGCTCTAACTAACACCTGATTCTCTTCTTGTCTAAAGACTTTTTTTATGTCTTTATCAGGAAGCTCAGTAAACTCAGTCATGAGCATGCCATCAGCATCAACAATAATACGAAACCCGATTATTGTTCCCTCCCTCATACGGCTATCTCATATGGTCGTAAACTATATCCAAACCTTCAAGATAATCCTGAGACTCCATCAATAGTTTTAGTTGTTTTTCAATGGCTTCATAAAAGGCATCATGATCATGGAAGGCCATTGGGTTACTAATAATAACCTCAATAGCCATCACATGTTTCTTTACATCTGCCTCATAGTAAGATCGCATAGTATTTAAAATATTATCAGGATCTAACATCTTCCCCCCTTAAAGCTCACAGTTATCGCCAGTACACGCTAGTTGTTGGCTTCCCTCAGTCATGTCGGATTCTTCTGAAATATTCCAATCTATTTCTGTAGGAAAATCTTTTTTTAGTTTTTCGTAAGTCTCTAAGTCAACAGGCTGGTAAGGTGCTTGCTTATACGTATGTTCAGAGTAAGGCAAAAAACTTACACCACTAATCTTATCAAACTTATTGTACAGCCACTGACCAACCTCAAGAAACTCATTGTCACGATAGTAACAGGTCATTGACGGTTTATGTTCACACCAAAAATCTTGATAAATCTCCCACAGTTCTAGCTGCTCCATAGCACCCATCTCAGAGGCCGTCACAGCCCCGTCAGGCGATTTTATAGGGAAGGAGAATACCTTGGTACTAGGTGACATTAGATCGTCCTCTACAGGGACTCCTGCGGCCTCTAGGACGGCACATAAAGGGTCTCTTGAGTCTGCGCGTACCGTTCTAATGTATTGAGATGAATATCGGGGATGTATTCCGCTCGCACTGTCAACAAGTTGACTAACAGTGCCGCTAGGCTTGACAGCAGTAATAGCAGTAGAAGTATTAATACCAAGTGTTTTAGCCCATCTTTTATTTGTCTCGATAGCTTCTTCACGTAGCTCAGTAAGCCAAGTTTTAAGTACACCTTTATCTCTCCTTCCAGACATCGTTGGATGATCCATAATGCCAGTTAAGCTAACGCCTAACAAGGCCTCGTCTTCTGTGTTGTTCTTCCACACCTTACGAAGATATCGGAAGTCAGTTAGGGTAGCCTGTAAAGTTCCAAGGATAGTTGCAACACGTACTTTTTGTTTGAGGTCTGACAAACTATCGGACGGCCTGACAACAACTTCTGATAAATTACAGAACTGATAGGGTCGGAGAATAATTTCGCTGCATGGATTAGTTCCAAAATCATAGGTAGCATCTCGTCGCTCGTTCTTTGCAGCTTGTTTTTGACTTGCGACCCTAGAGAAAACTCCACGCTCTCCTGACTTTGATTCATATAAGCTTGTCCATTCATTTAAAAAAGCCTCGAAGTCTGGCTTCTCTGTATAACACGCAGAGTTATTAGCTAGGCCGCGTTGTGGGTTATCAATATACCATTCGCCCGATTTACATCGTCGGAGTCTATCGTCAGTGAGGTTAGACAAACTGATGAGAGCACTTCTCCTAACCCCGCCGACGACGACGATCTGTGCAATCTTACAGCAGATATCGTGGCATTCAATTGAGGAGAGCCTACGTCCATGAGCTTGGCGAAAGACCTCAACGGTAAAGTTAAAGAGATCGACAAGAGGTTCTGGACCAGATGCTCTACCGCCGAAGGTTCTAAGTGCGGCCCCTGCAGGTCGTACTCTAGATACGTCCCACTTTGGAAGCTGACCCGAATAGAGCAAGCTAATAAGTTCTCTGTAGGCTTTAGCCCAGCCAATCTTAGAATCGGCGACGTGTATAATGGTATCGGTGTCATGAAATTCCTCTGCTACTTCTGGTAGTTTAGTTACGTATTGACGCTCAACAGAAAAGCCTACGCCTGTACCACACATCAAGACGTACATCATCTCGTCAAACGCTTTAGGGTGATCAATGGGTAAGTAGCTACAGTTAAAGCCAGCTACATTGTCACGATCAAGTGCTTCGCCAGCCGTCATTAATGCTCGCATCGACGGCATAACATCTAACTCGTAAATACAATGAAATATCTCTGACTGATCAAACTCGTTTAGCTCTACGCGATCTACCCAATAATTTAAGTAACGGTTGACAGTCTCTTCCCAAGTCTCTCGCCGCTGCTCTTCTGGCAGATAACGAGCATATCGGGATTTGTGGATGTATTGTTGATAAGCATCCATCATTCTTCTTCCTCCCCCTTTTCTTCTTCTTCGTATCGTTTACAAAACACATGTGTATGTTCTTGATCTACACAAATCAAAGAACCATACATAGGTATGCACTTCTCTCTCACAAAAGTATGTGAAGCATAGTCAGCGCATATTCTTGTGTCAGGCTCAGTAACACAGCCAGCAACTAACAATAAAAACATTAATCTAATTTTCATTCATGTAGTACCTCTTATTCTTTTTTGGAGGTGCTTCTCCCCTTCGTTTAAATTTTTTTTTACGATTAAACTTGTTTGTTCTTTCTTGTTTTCTATCCGTCTTCATCGTCATTTCTTTTTGTTATGTCTATCCAATCATCAGGGATGCTATTCTCTGAAAACCATCTAAACCCTTTTGAAGATGCCCACTCAGAGTGAGATCTCTTTGTACCGTCTTTACGACGTTTTGCTTGAGGCATAGGGGCTTCTGGGTCGGCGAACAAAAAGACAAGCTCTACATTATCAGGTAGTGCTTTCGCAATCCACACATACTTATTATATTCGTTGTGGTCCCAGAAGCGCCCCTTAGCTTCTAAGTATACTTTCTTATTGTCGATAACTTTAATGAAGTCAGGGTTGTAAGTGTGTTCAACAATGTACTGAATCTTTTCTGTATGGAAGTTCCAGTCATTAAGAATAGTTGAGTGCAGCTTATATTCCCAATTAGAATCGTAGCCAACAACAAGGTTCTTTTCTTGAGGCCGTTTTATTCTTTGTGTTCTTACACCGCTTTTTATTTTAGGTTTCAATGTATTGTCTCGCTTATCTTTTTATCGTTAAAATATATTTCTAGCGCTTGATAGACAGTCAGTAACATTTCATCATCAACATATTTATTTTCTATGATGCTGGTAGCGCAGAGACAGATGAGTACTTCAATAGATACATTTCCATTCATTTGAAGTCCGTTAAATTGTAAGACTCCACTTCGCGCAGCGGGTCATTTTTTAATCTATGCTTTAGTTTTCTTTTTATCCAGCGCGGACTAAACATAGAATTCTTTAGAGTTGTTTGATTCCAATAGTAAGCATTTTCTGGAACGTAAGACTTGTAATCTTTAGGTGATATCTTAGCGGCCTCTTCTTCTGGAACTACAGTCTTTAGCCACTGAAGGAAAATGTCTATTGTTTTTCTATTTATTTTTTTAGACAGCTTTCGGTTCATATTCTTCTACTCGCGGAGCAACCTCAACATGCGTTAGATACGTAATACCGTTTGCGTATTTAAAGCCACGCAGTCCTTGACCGCCGTTAGCATCCGCGTAGCAGTCAAACTTGTAAGAACAATAGTTGCAGTTTTTATTTAATTTCATGTTGCCTTTCTTGCCATCAGGCACAGACTCATAGCAGCGGGGTGGTGGTGTACTTAGCTTCAGTGCATCTTTTATATTTTTAATGCGCGTGTTTATGTTGGGCTTGTCTAGGTCTTCGGGCTGATAAAAACAAAGCTCACCGCTCTCCTTATTAATAACGAGGAATCCCCCTTCCTCTGTATGTTCTGCTTCTTCATAGCCAGCAAGCTGCGACATATACCCAAAAGGATCGTCCTCAGCTAGACGACCTTCTTTAAATTTATTAAAAGCGATACGAGAAGCAGTCTTTATATCGACCACCTCACCACTGATCTTACAGTCGATATGGCCTTTGATGCCTTTTACGGTTACTTCTTTTTGTTCGTCAGTCACTGCATATCCTGCAGCACGTACAAGCATCAGCACTATTTCTTCAAGTATGTGACCATACAAGAATTTAATTTGGGTGGCACCATCTATAGTGTGGGATCTTGGTTCAGCTTTGCTTTCATACCATAGCTGTCGCAAAGGCCTGCCAATATTTGACATTCGCAAAGTGAACTCAGCATTCTTTTCAGAGGGTTTAGACCACTCCAAGATTGAAGATTTAATACGACTCATGGTCATGTCTAGATCTTCTTCTTTTAAATTAAACTCTTTACCCTCAGACAATCCTGACAGCTGAGAATATATGTCATCAACGAGACTATGTAGTTTCATTTCCTATGCCTTACAAAACGACACTTGCGCGTTTCAGAGTTATAGTGCAGGTACTGAACGCCAAGCTCCTTTTGTTTTGGTGTCTTGCCAGCCAGTCTACCATCTTTATAGGACTTCACATCAATAAGTTTTATTTGTCCTTCGGGATCTAAAGCAACAATATCAATAGGTCCAGTGCAGCCACAGTTCTTAAAGACATGGTAGCCGTTGTCCCACAACCAAGTAACTGCATAATGTTCTGCTAAATCACCCACCCTGTTTGGCTCGTGCTTCTTTGGCTCGTGCTTCGTCTCTTTCTTCATCTTCATCTTCTTCTATCCCCCGTTTTGAAATCCACATACCGTCAGTCCAATAGACGCAACGCTTGCCATTTATTATTCTGTGTGATTCTGGGCCATAATCATAAGCATCAAACATATCTTCAAAAAAAGTATCTGCAGCATCAGCAAACTCTGGTTCATCTTCATGATATGTTGTATCTGTTTTAGAGTCATACATGGTTATATATGTACCATTATATTCTATCCATTCATCGCTTTCTGCTATTCCACAACAATGGTCAAAACTTCCTGATGTAATTTTATCGGGGACATAAACTCCATCACAAGCATACATGTTTCCCCACAAAGTAAATGTTTTAGTGTGTTTCACTCCAATTGTCTCCTATTTTGTATTCACCATCTAAGTCACAAAACAAAGAAAGCGCATACCCTGCTTCTTTGATAGCGTCTACTCCAAGCTTCCCCAGTTCTTCAGCCTGATCCTCACGTACCTCGACTTGCCATTCATCATGAACATTACAAACAAAGTGAGCATCAAGTTTATGTTCTTTAATTTTGTTATTTAATATTATCATTGCCTGCTTCATGACAATTGCACCAGCGCCCTGAAGCAAAGTATTTAAAGCGGCATGCTCTGAACGAACAAACAGCTTACGACCATCTAGCGCCTTGAGGTGTCCGCGCTTAGACGCTCGTCCAACTCTGTTCTTAAGAGATTTAAATGCAGGTCTACGATCGAAGAAAGATTGTCTAAGTCTCTTACCATGTTCTGCGTTTCCTCCAACCACTGATCCAAGCTTTGCATCTCCTGCGCCGTATAAGAGTGCATAGATGAAAGTTTTCGCCTGACTTCTTGATTCAAGCCCCGCAGCCAACTGATTTGCTGTGTGTATGTCTCCGTACAAAATTTCATTTTTAAACTCCTCATCCTTCATGTAATGAGCAAGCATTCTTAATTCAAGCCCACTAGCATCTATTCCCACGAGTTTGTAGCCGTTAGCTACAGTCCAACAAGCTCTACACTCCTTACCATACGGAGAACCAACGCTAGGTACTTGTGCCATGTTAGGACCGTTATGAGTCATACGACCTGTAATAGTTCCGTTAGGATTTACATAGCCTCTAACTCTGTCGTCGTTATGTATTTCTTTTAGCCATGAATTAACTTGAGCCAATCGTTTCTGCAGTAACAGATACTCAGCGATTAGTGTGGCTTCAGGTATATTTTTTATTTTACTTAAAGTAGATTCATCAACAATTGGCTGGCCCGTAGGCGTAAACTTCTTAGGCTTCCACCCAAAATCAATTAGGTACTCGCCTATCTGTTTGCGTGAGCCAAGGTTAAACGGAACTTCTTCTGTGCGTGTGACTTTGCGCTTAATGGATATTTCTTCGTATTCTTCTTTGGATAAGCGACTTTTTTTGTCGGAGCCTTCTATCTTTGCCATCTTAGATAGCGCTCCAGTTTGGGTGAAGTGTGCGCGTAAAACTGTTTTTATTTTTCTAGGTCTAAATGTTTTTTGTACTTCTTTCTGCACTTCTGATAGCCGTTGAGTAAACTCAGCTACCAGAAGTGATGCGGACTTTACGTCGAGTAAGAAGCCTCGCTCTCTCTGTGCTGCAATAATGCTTAGAGACTCATGCTCTATGTTGACGCTCTCTGGACTGAATCCGCGAGACTCGTGCTTTAGCTTATTAAATAGTTTTGCATTTAGGACTGCATCATTGCGGCAGTAAGTCAGCATCTCTGGGGTATACTCACCAAACTCCGTATGATCAATTTTCTGCATGCCAATCCGATAACCCCAAGACTCAAGACTATGCCCTCCCTCGCGCGTAGGGTTGAACAGTCTTGAAAGAACAAGAGTATCAACGATCTTTTTATTTTTAGTAAGGTCTACGTTGTGAATCTTTTTAATTGCTGGAAGATCATAGCCAATAATGTTGTGGCCTATGAGTTTGTCAGCAGTATCAAGATAAGCCAGACCCTCATTAATTTGAGAAGGATTATAGGTTTTGGTTTCGCCCGAATCAGGATCTACTGCAGCGATGCACCAGATCTTAGTAGGCTCAAGGCTGTCAGCCTCAATATCAAAGACGATACTTTTCATAGTTCTAATTGTTCTTCGTTTATTTCTTCTTCGATTTCGGATAGCCGCCCTGTATCTTTGTTGTACAGTAAGTGTGTGGCTACTCCGACATCCCCCGTATATCTAGACTTTAATATTCGTACCCTTGTTGTCGAAGCCTCAATAGGATCATCAGCTTGCTGGTTGCGCTCCAAAGATATAATACAGTCAGAAAGCTGACCAATGCTTTGTGAACCTCTGAGATGGTTGATCGACGTTTCAATACCATTTTCATGACCGCGATTCCCATCAACTCTTCTTAAGTGAGAGACAAGTATGAGTCCTATCCCCGTCTCTTCAACTAAAGTTCTAAACTGGTGCATGATCGTATCAATGTTTCTACGCTCATCACCGTCATTAGTCATGGACAATAACATGTGTAAATGATCGAAGACAATCCATTTACACTCAAGACCCATTGCCATGAAGCGTAACTTACTAAAAATACTATCAACATCGTTCATACCTAAGTGAGCATGAACAAACACCCTGTTCTTATTATTGCCATCGTACAGTATGCCAAATAATTTATCTAATTCTTCTTCGCTAAACTGCGCTCTAATTCTTTCGATATGTAACTTAGCGTTAGCTTCAATAGAAAGGATGCCATCGACAGTGCGTCTCCAGTCTTCTTCTAAGGCTATGATGCCGACATTATCTTTCGTATTAGTAATTAACCAATGCTCAAGCTCTCGCGTAACACTTGACTTACCAAGGCCTGTGCCACCCGTTAAAGTAACTAACTCGCCTTGCCGTAAGCCTTCTAGCTTTTCATTAAGGCCCTGCCACGGGTATTGAATTGATTCTCTTTTCTCACGCTTCTTATAGTTATCGCGCTCCTCTGAGACGTTTAGGATTCCAGAAGGGGTATATACTTTGGATGCCCACCAAGCCGCCACAAAAGCTTTGTGCTGATTTTGTTTCAGCATCTCGTTAGCATCTTTGAATTCTTGCGGCAGCGTCATCATCTTCGCTTTGCCGGGCTTCAACAAACGAGCAACTTTCTTTGCAGCCTCTCGTCCCATCTTGTCGTTATCAAAATTTATAACAACTGAATCGAACGACTCGATAAATTCTAAGTTTTCTTGAATGTCTTTAGCTGCACCAGACGCACCGCTTTTAATTGAAACTACAGGCCACTTACTACCAAGCAGTTCGTATGCTGCCATAGCATCACACTCACCTTCTGTAATAGTAATAAACTTACCGCCCGCCTGTGCAATCTGCTGACCGAAAAGCCCCGTGCCTTTTGGCGAGCCAATCCAAGTAAACATCTTTTTGTTACGACGTACTTTTGTCGCAACCTCTTCATTGTTGATATAAGCAGGGTAATGATGCTCAGTAATATTACCCTCTGAATCTTTGACAGACCTTACACCATATACCTTGGCGGTATTGAGTGAGATTTGCCTGTCTGTTAACGCATGGAAAATAGTATTATCTGACAATGGTGCATTATCATTAGACCGTTTATAGGTAGTAAAGTCTGCCACGTTTCCCCCCATTGCAGCTTCATAATCTTTAAAAAATGTATCGCAGCTGAAACATTTTGCAGATCCGTCAGAGTTAATGGAGACAGGGTCGCTGCCTCCACAACTAGGACAGGGCTTGTGGTATTCCACAAAGTTGCCCATTTTATTCCCCCGTTTGTTCTTCCTCCGTGATTAGAGCATCGTCAGTAAGTTCTTCTTGTATTTTTGTATTTAAAGTTACCATCGCTGCTTGCGCCATCACAATACGATCTTGCAAGCTACGAATGTCATTCTCAGCACCAAGCAAAAGTCTAAATGCAGATTGACCATCTGGTGACAACAACGACACACGATAGCGTCCATCTTCGTGGACGTAAGTCCAATCATTATCCATTACAATTCCTCCTCATCGTCCAGCGCATCAAACTCATCGCCGTCTGCTACGCCGTACTCAACTAACTCTAAGACTTGCATACCCTTGAAGTCAAGCCCTTTGTAAACCGTACCGTTCCAAGTGGATTCCCACTCGTTATAATGTACTTTTACTTTAGACCCATTGCCTACATTGGTATCCATAGGATTCTTGTTTCGATCTACTAGCTTAGGGGCTGGGTTAGGCTCACCCGTTTTCTTGTGGGTCTTGCGCCTAATAACCAGCGCTGGTCCTTCCTCCATATCTTTTATGGTGAAACCTCTAGATCTAAATGACTCAGCCACATCATCGCTAACAATAAGATTAACCGTATACACGGGTTCGAACTTAGTGTTCGGTGTTGTAACTGAAGCCCAGTAAGCTACGCCTTCAACAACTGCCATGTTTTTCTCCGTTAAGATTTACTAAATAAAAAATCAATGTATCTAGGTATACAATTGTATACGTAAGATTCGTTTAGTTCTTTCTGATCCTTCTTGCTTTGAAGATTGATCCAACTAATAAAATTTTTCATCGCTCTTTCATTCGGCAACTTAGTTCCCAACGAAAGAACAAACGCCTTGCACAAAACATCTTCAATCAATATGAAGTCTTCATCTTTCACTGTGCCTCCTATAATGCACCTCCAGTTATTGTTGTCAACTTGATAGTATCTAAAAGTAAATTAAATCTCTCTACTTCAATATCTGAAAAGATCGTAAGATCTTCTCCAGTATCAACAACAAGAATAAAGGGATGTTCATCATCATCACTAAACTTTTCAAGAGCTTCAGATATCTTAGACTTTAAAGACATCTTAGGTTCTTCTGAAGTATTACTAAAATTACCTTTTATTACTTTCAACATTCTCTCCTAGCTATAAAGCTTTTAAGATTTTACTACGCGGAAGCGAAGTTCTCAACACCAAATTCTGTGAACAAATACACAGGATCAACAACAAGATTGACACGACCAATGTCAGAGCGATCAGCGTCAAAGCAGCACTGCTCTATCAGACTATAAGTCTCGCCATCCCAAGGCTTTGCAGATGTGTGATAGAAACAAGCTGACTGAAGATCAATCAGCTCGTCAGAATCTAGATCAATATACTTCTTGATCTTCGTAATATAAGCAGCAGCGCGAGGGCCATGATTAGGATCATAGTCCTCGTTATGCCTGCAAGAATCGTGAAGATATGCAAAGTATTTAATAATCATAGGATTTAAATTGTAGTTATCAACAATACGTAATCCAGCATTCATAACATTAAGATAGTGTTCTTCACCATGAATGTCAGAGTAAAAGAATGGATTATCTTTTTTCAACTTATCAATTAATTTTTTCACGTAATACCTCAATATATTTTGATAAATACCATCTACTTTTTTCTAGATATAAAATTTTCTCTCCGTACCGTATAATATCTCCATACTTATAATAATAAAAATACTTATGAAAATTACCTAGACAATAAGAAGTGTAGCCATCGTCGCCTAATTGCTGCCTAATGTAGTCACTTTCTTCGATGCTATCATCTTTATAATGTGCAGGTTCACTTACATTATCAGTATTAATATTATTTTTTCTAAGCGAATCCCACTCTTCGGGTGTTACATTATCTATACTCATTTTGTCTCAACCTCTAGTTCAGTTTCTATCCACACTCTAGCCCCACATGAAAGAGGCTTGTTAGGTGAGTAAACTACGCGAGCTACTTCGTTTCCCGAAGCATCTCGAATAATCGCGTTGGTAGCATATCTATTACTCTTATAATCTTTAACAGTTAACACTGGATTAGCAGTGCCTTGTTTTAAGTTCTCTCTAATCTTATGTTGATTAACATGTACTATAGTTTTCATAGTTAAACTCCATTAACGTGATCTTTGGTAATCCGTGTTTGTACGTGGATGTACCCGCCTACAGGCCAATAGGCATAACAGTCTGCAAGTTTTGTCGCCGCTCTCTGTATTTCAGCAACAAAGTTTTCAAACGTCCCTGCCTCATGAGAGTACGAGAAAGGAATCCGAAGAACCTTTTCTGTTTTTCCTAGGTACTCATAAAAAACAACAATCTCTGCACTGTTTTCGATACGGCCATCAAGTTCAAAATAATCTGGTACCATGTAGTGTGGTTGTTTCATGACGCCTACTCCATTTCCTCAAAGTCTGGACATTCCATAAGGGCATCGGAATCGCACGACACGCCCCTTTCGTGGAACCATCTACGCATTTCTGCGGGTGTGGCTTCTTCACCTTCACCGCCCATACAGTAGGCTTTAACTGCTATAGCTAAGTCCCTGTCGTACTCGAAAACTACGCTAACTTTACGTATCTTACTCATTGATAATCCTCTCCAAATAAAAAAGGCGGGGCATCTCTGCACCCGCCAAGCCACGTCCCACTTGGACATTCTTAATAAGCACCTCGCTGCACCTGTCTTACAATCTCATAGACTTCAGAGCTAGTAAGCTTAAGTTTTTTGAGGTCTTTACATAGCGCTGTGTAGTCAGGATTTGGTTTTATGTACACATGAAACTGTATTAAACCCTGAATCTGTTTGCCCCTGTCCATTACGATAAATGTGTAGCAATTACTAAGGGAACTAACGGAGATAAAATAACTACAATAAGCGCGTATATTAAAAGCATTTTGTACACAACTACCCCCTCATGCTGTCTTAGCCAGCCATATGTTTGAATTAAGCGTCTTGCGAACTTGTTCTTGTCGCTTGTGTCTAACAGACGCGATGTTAATCTCAGAGGCCTTACGTGCTGCTGGAGCATGTGTAGACCAATCAGTAAGAGTATTGTACACCGCCCAGCGATTTCTACCAAGGCGATCACGGTACTCAGGCCACTGACGTGCCAAGTAAGACAGGCTGCTGTTGGACCTTGAAAGACTTTCAAAGATATCAGACCAAGAGGCACCGTCTTCGATTAATGTCTTCACTTGAGGGACACAGCCAGCTGCTTCAGAAAAGATAAACTTAGCTTCTTGTTCTGTTACATGTGTCTTAGACCAAGTGTGCCATGTCTCTTGTTCAGCTTGGAAGAAGTCCAAGGCCTTAACAATTAGACGTGAACCGTGATCAACGTCTAAGTTCTTGGTATGTCGAGCCTTGAATACTGTGATCTCACCTCTACTAAACACCTGAAGGTTTAGGCAAGCAAACTGATGCGCTGCAACAGACATCATGAAGGGCCATGAACTATCGAAGGACGTGATACCCAACAAGACTAGTGAGGCATTGTCGCCGTCAGGAGTCCGATAAGTATGATTAGGCAGGGTGTATTTTACAAAGGTACGGCTGCCGTCGTGACTAGTTTGGATCTCTTCGCGGATATCATCAGTGTTTAGATTGCTGCGAAGAATGATTGCACGTTGGGCATCAATAAGTTTCTTAGGCGCGACAGCTTGATACTTGCTGCCGTGAATACCAAGCTCGACTCCAGTGTCAGTTCGATAGACAACATTTTTACTTGCTTGCCTCACAGGATGAATTTTGTCCTTAGAGAGAGAGTAGAACAGCGGTTCGGTAGCGATATCAAAGTCAGCGGGACCGTAGTCTCCAAAGATTGATGCTTCTTGATTACCAAAAAATGAAACGACGTTTGACATAATAGTCTCCATAGTTAAGTTTACTTTACGTTTTCGATAATAACTTTTGTTGTATCGAACTTGTAGCACAACAGACAGTCCATACATTTCTGTCCAGTGCAGTTTGTTTCGCCAGTATACGATTCACTGACGTTATTGAACACGCGATGAAAGTTACGAGGTGGTTCTTGCATCACGTTATCAATGCTTGGATTACTATAAACAAGAATCATATTATCAGGCACAGCATCGAGGTTACGCCTGACAATACCAATACGTTTAGTCCACAGCGCAAAGGTAGTATTGGGGTGCGCTCTTGCGATATCACAGAAGTTTAAGAAGTGATTATCGTTTATTAGCTCACCGTGACCATGAAAGCGAACATACGCTGCATTGATAGGCGGCACAGTAATAGGCCCATCACTGGCAAGTATCTCGCTGTTACGCTTGAAGGAAGGTACACAGTTCTTTCTAAAAGTATTTAACATATTCATACTGTAACACTTCTTACAGATACTTTTAGATTTAGCTTTGTTGTACTCCTGCTGACAAAAAGGATTGCTAGTGGTATCGGTATTAAAAGCTAAGATACCATCTAGCTTTCCAGACATCTTACTGGAGCGCACGATCGGGATCATATACAACCTCCTCTTTAACTATGCGGACACGCTCTTTATCCTTTCTGTAAAGGTCACAGAAGTATATGGCAGTGTCCAAAGTACTATACCAATCAGATCCAAGGTTACACCTAGGCACCCACTCACAAATATTGTAATCAAATTTTTGAATATTAAACCAAGTGCGTATTGTCATCATTATTCCTCATGTCGATAAAGATCTTCTTCGGCTATCCAGTTTATGAGTCTGTCATGCTGAACATCACTTAGACTAGATAGAATACAAGTACCCAAGAACTCAACACGCATAAGCTCAATGATCTTGTCTTGAGTATCAAAATAATATTGGACTTTAAGATCAACAAGCAAAGGCCAATCTTCAATTAGTACATCACGCATAACTAATAACTCCCCTCTCCGTTAAAGACACCAAACTTATGAGCAACACTCATGGGTGGTACTTCTTCTTTTCGAAGTTTAAGTTCAGCACAATACCTCTCAACATACACACGGTTATAGTGTGTTTTGGAATGACCCAAAGCACCAAAGAAAGTGGCACTAGCATTAGCATAGTACCGATACAAAGTATCATTATCTAACTCATCTAACTTATCAAACATTCTACACTCCTCTACATTACCCGAACCTAATTGCTTATCGTTACTAGTACCCTATCAGGGCTACTACTCCTCCATGTGAGCCAAAAGTTATGTATGGCAATAACCATCAGGCTCGATAGCTACCCACATATTGCACCACTTAACGACGATTGTGTCCTCAGCAATCATCTGAGCAACAGTCCTTCTAAAATCTAAATAAGATTTTACTGTGTCTTGCTGCTCAAACTTTCTCTTCAATGAACGCTGTTGTGCTTTAGTTAGCTTCATCATTTTAATCTCCATAAAAAAGGGGCCGAAGCCCCGTTAGATTTAAATACTAGATGGTGTTGTCGGTGTCTCTAATGCTAGTAACTTATGGTTCAGATCTTGATTGCGCTTTACCAACATTTCTAGTCGAATATCCTTGTCTTCAATTATTGACTTGATCTTACGGTCAAGAACTCCAAGGATATCTGCGATGCTTACGTCTGATAAAACATCTAGCAAATCAACACTATCTCCCTCAAGTATATAACTCATTATATCTTGCTCAGTAATATTGTTTTCGTTTGCAGATTTCATAAGATCTTCAACATCGTCGAACTCTACACTGATCTCATCTGAGTGGTCACTAAGATCGACATCAACAGCTATCCATCCAGTTGCAGTTGCCATATATACATCTCCTATTTAGGCTGGTTAAGAAATTGATTTACAGTTCCAGAAAAGTTAGATCCTCTCTCATTAAACTCGATAAGATCTTTTAAACAAAGCTCTTCGGGTAACAGTCCCTGATTAGTAGCGGCCTCAATAATTTGATTCCACTCATCGTCTGTGCCGTTAGCAAAAACACTACGGCACACGCGATCCCAGATAGGTTTCCGAAAAGACTTTGGATAAACAATCATTTCTGGTTATTCCTGTAAGCCTCAAGCAAGACCCTAAAGAACTGAGGATTAGTCAGCTTGAAAGGATAACCATTTGAGTGACTTAACTCATCCTTAAGCTCAATAAACTCCTCTACTATTTCTTTAGGTAAGTTTATATGTTTAACATGTTTAGCGTTGTAAGCTTTATTCTGCTCCGCTTTCGCAGCTTTAGCTTGCTCTTCAGTTTTATACTTCCTTGGTCTACCTGCAGGCATTTTACCTACTCCTATGCTAGTTTAATTAAATGACGTTCAGCTGGTGACAACACCATACCGTCTTCAGTTTCTGGTGCTATCTTCAAACGCTTAGTGAAGAAAGACTTACACTCTTCTTCACTGCCTTCAAAGATAACCTCAGAAGTGGAGATCGGATTGTGGCTCTGCCACCAAACGACTACGAAGTTTTGATTTTGCATTTAGCACCTCCTCTACTTCGTCTTGACGACTGTCGGGCTGATCTTCTTGATGCGCCCCACAGATGAGACAGAATGGTACCTCTTTACTCCAGATGTACCACTCGTCGCATTCACAGTCCCAGTAATCTGGGTTCGTTTCAATTTCAATACCATAAGTTTTAGTAGTCATGGCCCTCACTCAACACTATTTTATCTGCTTCATTAACATCAAGCGTATGAACTTTTAAGAGTTCATCCCAATCAGCATACCGATCAAACAACTCTTCGGCATGCTCCTTATTCTTAGCTATAACCTTTACTTCATACACCTTAGTCATGGTTACAGAATAAAACTTCATGCACCACCTCCAAACAAATAGCCCATGACAAAACCAAAACTCATAAAACCAATACACATAATACCCACAACAATCAGATCTTCACTCATCACGCTCTCCTTAAGCTACTATGCTTCCCAAGTACAACTTCCATACGTAAGGCTCAGATTGAACCCAGTAATGATCAGCGTTTCTATCAACGCCCCACATCGCCAAGGCATCAAAGCACATTTGATCAATCGTGCCACCAGACATTTCAATACGGTCACCATCAAAAACAAACGTCATCGCCATCACACTCTCCCTAGTCCTCTTTAGATTTAAAAGCCTTTCAAAAGCCAAAGGCTTTTAAATCTAAAGAGGACTAGAAGCCCTCTTCCTCCACAATTTTAGTTGCTTCAAGTATTGAATATTTGCAAGGATTTTTAGTTACTAATTCTGTTATTCGATGTTGCCGATAGGATTCTTTAACCATCTTGAAATGATTCATAAACTGTTGATTATCCATTAAGGCAGTAATAGTTAGAATATCTGTTTCTGGCCTTGCATTTTGAATGCGTTCAAGCATCTTCCATTCCTTCGAGGAATATCTAGAGTTCATATTCTGGCACCTCTACAGTTACGATATAACCTAGATTTTTGATCGTGTATATGGCCTGCTTCGTTAGCGTCTTAGTTCCAGCTAACTCTGCAAACAACTTAGCATCACTACACATTGGATAGATAACTTCGTTACCATACACAGTTTTAATTTGAACTATGATTTCTTTCATTGTCTTTGACTCCACCAAGTTAGTATTAAGAATGTAATACAGCATACCACAAGAAAATTAATTATGTCAGGTGTGTACATATCACACGGCCTCCAAGTTAGATTTCGTGTGTAACGTACTCCGCTATTTTCATAAAACCGATACGGTAGTCTCCTGCTTTCAAGACACCGTTCTTTTTGTCTCTCTCTAATTGAGCGAAACACTTCTCTATGTTTTCAATATTTAGAGGATACGCTTGGATATGAACCCACTCCCTATCATAGTCTGGACTTCTTAACTCAACAGTTATCCAAGATGTTCCTTTCTGCATGTTACTCTCCTATTTTGTTATCCCAGAAAATAAAAACCCCGCACGAGGCGGGGCATGTGAAGCCAGTAATAAATTACTGGAGCTTGGTGAGCAGGATATTAACCGCCTGCGTCAGATCTTCGATCTGCTTGGCCTGAGCCGCGACAGTCTTCTCGAGGTCAGTCTTCTGTGAAGACTTAGCAGGCGACTTAGCTCTCTTGGGCGTTGAAGCCGTAGGCTTGGTCTTGATCTTAGCCACGATGTCCTTCGGAATTGTCTTGGCCTTGAAGTACTTCTGTACTTCAGCGTGGGTCATCTGAGTATTCGTTTCCGAATACTTGTTGAGCAGGATGGCTTGGAACATTCGGAAGCTCATGTAAGAATCCTGAGAAGGATTCTTCGCGAGGTAAAGCTGGGTGAATCGGGAGGCAACCCCGTTTAACTGCTTTGCAGTTGCTGGGCGGTTACCGTCGATGGAACTGTAATCAAATTTACTCATAGTAAATCTCCAAGTGGTTGAATTTTGCAGGCCAGCCAAGCCAGCCAGCCTTTTGGGTTGAGGCAGCCCTTGTAAGTCTTTAAACCCCTCACAAGTGAGGGGGGTTTAAAGACGTCAAGGGCTGAGTCGCCTTTTTCAGATTCTAAGATCTTCTAGGTAACCCCAATGGTTTACTTGTTAACTTACTGAGATATTTATAGTTTGTTGAGTTTTTTAAAAACTTCTAGGAAGTTTTTTAAAAACTTTGAAGCTGGAAACCAAGCTCTGAAGACTTACAAGATCTTACAGATCTTGTAAACCTTGGAAGGCTTCTGAATTTTCTTAAGAAAATTTTATGTGGGCTGTGAAGGCTCTCGAGTCTTTGAAGTTTTCTTAGGAAAACTTTACAGGTGGGCAGGTGGCCACGCCCC
>VTLG01009289.1_pt1 | contig 49970 bp, 81 predicted proteins | sample 4694571 | NCBI WGS metagenome assembly VTLG01 (sample SAMN12604809, study PRJNA352737) | marine metagenome | biome: ENVO:00000447; feature: ENVO:00000209|ENVO:00000569|ENVO:01000036; material: ENVO:00002151; isolation source: viral sequences binned using virsorter ... | reverse complement strand
AAGCCATACTTTTCAATAAAGTAATTGACGTTTTTTTGTCTCGTTAAAATCTCAGTATTTAAAATACTTTTAATGTTTTTAAATGTATCTAAAATTTTAACCTCTTTCTCTACCTTTGGAACTTTGTTTGTTTTTGCTGGTGCAATTTTTGACCATAACATTTCAAGCCCTCGAGTACTTACTTTAATTAAAGACTCATCAGGGTTTTTAGTGAATTTGATATCACCATTACCGCTAGTCTTTAAGTGTGGGTAGATAGTGTTGCTTTTAGCATAAACAACATTATTTTTTATTTCTGCGTGGGTTTTGTCTTTATTTATTAAAACCAACGCTAGTTTTATGGAACGACTTACAGCATTTTCAAAAACATAATTTCGAACTGGTTTACCATCCGCATCTTGCTGTTGAGGGTAATCAACTAATTCGTAAAGATATTTTCTAATGCTAGTCAAATTAAAATAGTCAGTAGTTTTTAAACTATTTTTTTCACAACTAGTCGCAACATCATTGTAAAAACTAACTATTTTTTTTGATAAACCTACTAATGCAATAAGCCCAGTCTGTTCAACCTTTTCACTTATTTTTTGTAGGTTTTTTATATCTAACTGACAAGATTTATAAGAGTTAAAACTCTTAATATCAAAATCAGTTTCTTTTTTTTGGGGTTTTTTGTTTTCCATTTTTTTTACCTCTAAAATTAAACAACCGAATTTCTTATTGAAATTCTTTAAATTGTTTTTTTTATTTTTTTTAGAAATACCCATAATACCTTTATAAACTAATTAAATCTTGATGCAAGTCTTTTAAATATTTTTTTTATTGCTGGTGTCACGTGACACAGATTGGAACATAAACAGAACAAACTATGGCATAAATATGGTATGTAATTTTTGCATGGCTATGGTTTGACCTATGCAATATTTGCATATATACTAATGATTGAATGATACATTTAAAAGACTTAAAAAAAATAAAACAACGGAGGGATATAAAAAAAATGATTGTATTTGGAAAACCTTTTAACAATAAAGAAATTAAAAGACGTTTTAATAATTTCTTTAATGATATAAAAATATTTTTATATGGTGTTGCAATATTGCTCATTGTATATTTATTTTTTGATATAATATAAATAAATAGAAGGAAAGTAAATTATGACAGGAATATGGTTCATGATAAAATTTTTATTTTTCATGTTTATGTGTTTTGGTGGTATTATAATGGGTGCAATGGGATTTGTACCTGACACAGTGGCAATTATCTTTTCAGTGGGTATGTTTACTTGTGCAGGTTTGACAGTAGCACAATTATTTTGTGAGGACTTATAATGATATCAGTTATTATCTGGCTTACTATTATAATATTATTTATTGCTGTAAGCATATGGATAGCAAAAAGATAACTTGACACAAAATAAAAAAGATTATACAATATAAATATAAACATAAGAGAAAGGAATAAATTATGTCTATTGAAAAATTATTAGAAATAAATTTTTGGGTAGTAATTTTATTGTTAATCTTTGCAAGTGTATAGTTAAATGAAAAATATAATATGAAAACCCTAGTGTTGATTTGACACTAGGGTTTTTTTGGTATATTATGTATTAATAATGAAAGGAAAATATGAAAACACATTATAATTGCAAAGGTCATATTTCTATAAAGACTAAAGAAAATAAATATGACATTGTAAAAGTACAAAAAAGAGTATATGGAGATAGTACAGAAGCGTCTGACGATTTTCATAATTTATTAAATCAATTTAAAAAAATTATAATTGATGCACATGGCAAAGAAAATATTTATACATCTTACACGTGCATTGAATCAATAACAGCACCTAGCCAAATATAAAAGTTTCTTCTTCCCCTGTGTTCACTCCCTTGACACAGGGGTTTTTTTATGCATAATATAGACTCAATCAACCAACAAGGAGTAAATACTATGATTGAATACAAAGACAAGTCCGTTATAAAATGGAAATCGTCTTTAAGAAAACACATGATTAATGTTCTAGCATTACTAGAAAATCATGAGCAACCCCAAATGGAAATAAAGCATCAACTAATTAAAGCAAATGTTTGTTTTAATAATTGGCATAGTGATGTTGCAGAATGGGAGAAGCATACCTTTGAGTATGAACTCCCACAAATAGAAGAACGCATAGGGGGTAACTAATGTTTGCATTTCTTAAAGAAAAAAACAAACGGAAACATAATGAGATGATACTTAGACCATACGCAGTTATGATTAAGTATGATTATGAACGTGAGGACAGAAAAAGATTTGTCGATACGTTTGCTAATCGTGAAGATGCCGACAATTATGTTAAGGGTCAAATCAATAATGGTTCAACAGATACTTATTATTTGTTTGAGCAGTCTGTTGATTATCAACAACCTGATAGTAGTGTTGTTGAAAACCCTGACGACATTGTTAAACAAGCGTCTTAATTGACATAATCATTATATTATAATATAATAAAGGCATAATCATTAACTTGGTTATGCCTTTTTAATTTTAACGAAAGGAAACTTATGGCAGTACACGTTAATTATGTACCCTTTGATACATTACCAAAATGGATTAATGAACAGATACAAGAAACAAAATCAAAAAAGTTTCGTGTAGGTTTCATTAAAAAAAATGGTGAGTTAAGAGTTGGTACATTTGATACTAAACATAGAGTTCGTTGGAAACTTAGTGACGGAACTATGTACACTCGTAAAGGTGCAAAGAGAACTACAAAGCCAGAAGATTATTTACTGGCACATGATCTCATAAAAAAAGCACCACGTAATATTAACTACCGAACTATCCAATGGTTTGCAGTTAATAAAAAACTCTTTATATTCAATGACTTATTGGATAATGAGAACTTTAAAATTAGAACTATGACTAAAGTTCCATTTAGTTATCTTAAAAAGATAATGACACAGATAAGGTTGAATAATGAAAAGTAAAAACAAAAAACAAAAAGATAAAAACAAAGACAAACATTTTGTTGGCTACTACATAGACGGACACAAAGGCACAACAAAAAAACTATACGTCAAGAGAAAAATTCTATCTACTTGACACAATCCAAAATATAATATATTATATAGATACTGTCATCAAAAGGTGGCAGTATCAACCAACCAACAAGGAGATGTTATGGCGAAAGCTAGACTAAATGCTAACAAACGTAAGTTAGCAGTCAAGGTATTTCATAAATACTTTGAGAACGAAAAAAACATCTATCGTGAAGAGTATTACAAGCAAAGAAAACTTGTTGATACTCATATCGAGAATGCCTTTCATACAGCTACACAAGTTGTTGAGAGGGCTTACCCTTTGGAAGATGTAGCACAACTTCAGCATTACAAAAATAAATATGGTGAAGCTGTTGATTGTGTTGCCAAAGATAGTTGTTTTTATTTTCAATCTGACAAGGTAGATATAAAAACAAACTATGATGGTCAAGAAGTGGAGAAGCCAATAAGACAGCATTTTTCTTTTCATTTAGACGGAAATCTAAATGGTGACGAATATGCTACGGGAAAAGAATTTGCCTATGCTTATTATCATGACCACTTAAAACAAAAAGAGCATACACCAGAATGGTTTGTGCTTAAGGGCGACAAAGATGAGAACCCACATCACAGAAAACTACAAGATGCTTGTGACGAAGAACTTGGATTATGTAGTTCTTACAGATATAACAGAAGAGCTGATACTAAATCAGCAGGTGATTGGATAAAAAGGTATCAATTAGATGTAATTGGTACTTCACATTGTCGTAGTCGTACCATACCTTGTACTCATGATGAGTACGAGATTATGAATGATATGTTAATTGCTAAACAAAGTCTTGTTCAAAAGTATGATCAGTGGCAAAGTAATATTATTCAGCGTGTTAATCTTGTTGCTAATACAGTAAAGCAATATACTTACGTTGAAGATGTTATGGAGTTAGCAAGACAATCAGGTGTGCAAATCCAAGAATCTGATTTGGAACTGCACTCAACTAATGTTGCATTATATAATCCAACTAATGTTGCACAGATGTTGAACGACTTAAAACCTAAAGCTAAAGAAACTCGAGCAGAGAAAATAGCAAGAGTATCAATGGCACTTCAACAACAAGCAACATCACACTAGACAAAACGGGGATACTCTGATATAATCAGGGTATTCCCAAACAAACAAAGGAGATAAAATGAAAGTATGTCAAAACCCACAATGTCATTTATACAATACAACTGATAGACTACGTGGAAGTAAAGGTAAAAAATATTATCAAAGTAGAAGAGCAAGTAAGTTCTATTATGGTAATGGTCATTTCTGTACACTCAAATGTCAAGATGATTTTTGGGGAATGTATGCAGATAGAATAATACAATACATAGGTCTTATTGATATCCCATTTACAAGACCAGTTGAATCAGAAAGTAGATATGATCTAAGAAGTAGAATAGCTGATGCAGTACAAGAAGAATGGGGTGGCTGGGATAATGTTACATTTAATTACAGAGGATTCAATGAAGAAGTTGAAAGAAGATTAAACGAGGAAATAAGAAGAAACAATGAATCTGATGTATAGTATATATAGCCCCCCTGAGGTGATAAGAGAGTATATCATAAAATGAAAACAAATACTACTAGACACATTGTCGCAGGAGAATACAGACTATGGAGAAAGTAACAGCAAAAATACAAGATAAAACACCCGAGTGCAAATTGGCTCGGAATGTTTTGTCTAGGGCAGTAATGGACTATGCAGGTGTTTGTAGTTCAGATAGTTTTACAACTATAAAAATATTAAAAGATGATGCAAGGTATTTTATTCATGAATCAAAAGACTTTGAACATTGGTGCGACATGGCAGAAATAAGCGAGTCACAAGTGCGTGAGGTTGCGGCTAATTTGACACAAGCATTAAAAGATGGTAAATTAAAAGGTAAGCTAATTCAACCATTAGTAAATAAAGTATTCGATAGATTATGACAATTAAAAAATTAGAAAAAAAGATAGGTACACTATCTAATACAAGTAAAATGCCTGCCTATTCATTTGGCACTTCAGCATTTGATTGTAAGGTAGGTGATATACTTGCAAAGATAAAAGGCACAACTTGTTTTGGTTGCTATGCTCGTAGTGGCAACTACAGGTTTCCTGCTGTTAGATTAGCACATAAGTTTAGATTAGAAGCTATCAGTGAACCTTACTGGGTTGATGCTATGACACAATTAATTACAATTAAATATTCTAAGATAAAAAAAAGTAAAAAATATTTCAGGTGGTTTGACTCTGGAGATATACCAAGTTTAGAAGCATTACAAAAAATATTCCAAGTGTGCAAGAATACACCTGACATAAATCATTGGTTGCCTACACGTGAGTATGGTGTATTAAAATACGTAGAGCAAAAAGATATACCAGATAATTTAATTATTCGTGCAAGTGCAATCAAAGTAAATGGCAACCCACCAAAGTTTTGGCAGTGGACTTCTACTGTTCACACAAAAGGTAAGAAACATATTGGTAAGAAATGTCCTGCAATAAATCAAGATGGTCAATGTTTAGATTGTCGTAATTGCTGGAAGCGTTCTATCAAAAACATTTCATATGAACAACATTAACTGAAAGGAAACATATGGACACAGCAACAATAAAACAAGCAGTTGAATTAAGAAAGGCACATCTTAATTTAATTAGATATTCACTCGACAAGGGTCATAGCATTACTGTACACTATGGTGATGGTGATGATGAAGTAACAATGTCAAGAGACTTTGCTTTAATAAAAGATGCTGCCGAAGCCTGTGATGAAAGTTATATACTAATATATGACCACAACAAAAAAAGAATAGGTTGGGCTTGGGTCATCTTTGGTAATGAAGATAATGAATTAGTATCTGATTACAGTGCTACAGATTATATGGATAAATGGTGGGATCAATTTGAAGAAATGTACGAGGCTACAGAATGAGCAGACCAGAAATACCACTAAAGATAATGGGTTGGCACATGGATATTAGTTGGACAGATGGCAAGACAGAAACCATCACTGATTTTCCAGATGATATATCACAAGCCATTGATGATTACTTAACTGAACTGGAGGTAAATAGATATGAAAGTGAACTTGAGCCAGAGATCAAAGAAGAAAATCAAGAAAGTTCTTCGTGATGTTTTTGATGGGTGGTATCACTCATTAAGTAAATGTGGAGATACTGAAACTGAAATGATAAAAGTACACGCAGTTGAATATGTTGTTGATAAAATAGTTGATGATGCCTGTATAGATTTCAAAAGTATTTACATAAATAAAAGAGACGTTTAGCTTGACAAATAAATAAAACTATGGTAGGAGAATTTTATGAATACGTACAGGATTAGAATATGGGCATTTGGATATTACGGAGAGTTTAATATAAATCTAAATGGCGAGGTAGACACACCACAAATCAATAGTAATATAGTTGCATACTGCAGAAAAAATTTAATTAAATTTAGAAAAGATAGGTTTAGACATATCTCACTTTGCCAAGTTACGTGGGAAAAATTATGAAATACAAAGAACAGTTAAGTATAGTATCAGCTTTTATGATTCCGCCAGATACAACTATGCGTATGGACTGCCCGTTCTGCCATAATAAAAATACATTAAGCATTACAAATGATGATTACCTTTTAAGCTGGTATTGCTTTCACGCCTCTTGTAAAGCAAAAGGTACAGAAAAAAAAGGCGTATCTATGAAGTCAATTAAAAAAATTTTTGATCCTCAACCAATAATTGAAAGTGACATTTTTAATGTACCAGATTCTTTTAAACAAGTATATACAAATCAAAAAGCAGTAAACTGGGCTAAGGCATACAATTGTTGGGAGTCTTGGTCTTGGGGTAGAGTTGGATTAAGATATGATGTAAAACAAAATCGTTTAGTCTTTTTAATAAAAGATTTTGAAAGTGATGAGATAAGGGGTGCTGTAGGTAGATCATTAGACAGAGATACACAACCTAAATGGTATATGTATGGAAATAAAAAATATCCTTTTTATTGTGGAAAAATGGAAGATGCTATACTTGTTGAGGATTGTGCCTCAGCTTGTGCTGTATCTAATATAGCAACAGGCATTGCTATGATGGGTACATCATACAATGATGAATGGAATAAATACTTAAAAAAATTTAAAAAAATATTTATATGTTTAGATAGAGATGCTACGACCAAAGCATTTGACATATCAAATAAAATAAGATATGTGGGTAACGTAGAAGTTATTGTAAAGATTTTAGATGAGGATCTAAAAAATTTTGAAACCGATAAAATAAGGAGTATAATCTATGACAAATAAAATTATAGTAACAATACTAGGATTGTTATTATTTGTTTCTTGTACAAAAAATCCAAAGAAGATAGAGTTTGGTAAGCAATGTACAGGTGATGGTAGCGTCTATTCATACGTATGGATTAAAGATGTTATTGGTGAAACAGATGTTAAAAAAACAAACTGTATATAGTAATGGTTGAAAAGCAAATATTAAAATTATTTTTAAACAAAAAGTATTTTAATAAATACAAGGGAACATTATCCAGAAGTGTGTTTGAGGGTATGGTAGGTTCACTGTACGATACTATACAAAAGGCACATAGTAAATATGATAGTGATATTAGTATTGATGAACTATATTCTCTACATACTTCTGTTTATAATCCAGCACTTACACGTGCAATGAAAATTAGTGTAAGTGAATTAGTAGAAGATATTAGAACAATAGATGTACCTAATGAAAAGATAGCAGATGATATTATAAAAGTTATGCAGGATAGAAATGTTGCCCAGAAGATAGCAGTAGAAGCAACTGAAATATTTAATGGTAGACCTGCAGATTTTAATGTTATATCTAAAATTATAGAACATCACGAGCAAGATAAACCAGTTGAGCAAATAGATTCTGTAACAGATAATATTGGTGAATTAATCAATCAATTAAATGTTACTACAAAATGGAAGTTTAATTTAGCTGAACTAAAAAATAATATTGGTGGCGTTGGTGATGGTAATTTAATGATTGTATTTGCTAGACCTGAAACAGGTAAGACTGCTTTCTGGGTTAGTCTTGTTGCAGCACCATATGGTTTTGCTGAACAAGGTGCAAAGGTACACGCATTTATAAATGAGGAACCTGCTGTTCGTACACAGATGAGAGCTATTAGCAGTTATACTGGATATAATAAAGATCAGATCATATCTAACATACAACAGGCACATCAAGATTGGATTAAAATAAAAGATAATATTAAAATGTTAGATGTTGTCGACTGGACTATACAGGATATTGATAGGCATTGTGAGTTGCATAAACCAGATATTATTGTTATAGATCAGTTAGATAAAATAAATATCACAGGGACATATGCAAGAACAGATGAGAAACTTAGAGCAATATATACAAGTGCAAGAGAGATTGCAAAGAGAAGAAGCTGTGTTGTGATAGCTATATCACAAGCATCAGCCGATGCACACAACAGAGATTTCATTTCGTTTGATATGATGGAAAACTCCAAAACAGGAAAAGCTGCTGAAGCTGATTTAATTATTGGTATAGGTAGAAATTCATCTATTGATAGAGATAATATAAATAGAACTTTATGTGTAAGTAAAAACAAAATCACAGGTTGGCATGGAGAACCAAGCTGTAGATTATTTAGAGAGATAAGTAGGTACGATGATTAGCACAGTTGATGTAGAAACATCTTTTAAAAAAGATGAGAATGGTAAAATAAATCCACTACCATTTAATCCAGAAAATATATTAGTAAGTGTAGGTATAAACAGAGAATATTATTTTGTAAATCATACACAGAAAGTAGATAGTGATTGCCACGAGAAGATACAAAAAATTTTAGATAGTACAACTTTATTAGTTGGTCACAATATTAAATTTGATTTAACTTGGTTGCTTGAATCTAATTTTAAATATAATGGTCGTGTCTATGATACTATGATTGGAGAGTATGTTTTAGCTAGAGGATTACGAAAAGGTTTATCTCTTGATGCTTCGTGTAAGAGGAGAAAGATTGGAATGAAAGATAAAAGAATAGAAGAGTTTGTTGATCGTGGTGTTTCATTTGAAAATATACCTGTTGATCTAGTTGAAGAGTATGGTAGACAAGATGTTACTATCACACGTAAACTTTTTAATTCACAGATGGGAGACTTTAAATTAAAAAAGAATAAAGGTTTGGTTAAAACAATTAAGATGATGAATGAATTTTTAGTTGTATTAACTGAAATGGAACGTAATGGTATTCACATTAATATGACTGATCTACTTCAAGTTGAAAAAGAATACAATGCTGAGTATGGTTATCTAAGACAGAAGATAGATAAAATTATTTATGATAAGATGGGTGATACAAAAATAAATCCAAATAGCACAGAGCAGTTATCGTGGTTAATATATTCTAAAAAAGTAAAAGACAAAAATGTATGGAAAAGATTATTTAATGTAGGCGTTGATAAATCTACAGGTAAATCAAAAAGAAGACCAAAGTATTCTAATTCACAGTTACAGTCTCTTATAAAAGAACATACCGAGACTCTACATAAGACCAATGCAACACAATGTATTGGCTGTAAGGGGAAGGGTGTTGTCAAGAAAATAAAAAAAGATGGCACACCCTTCAAAAAATATTCTAAATGTTCTGAATGTTCAGGAGAGGGTGTAGTTTATACTAAGATTGCGAAGATAGCAGGGTTTAATCAAAGTGCAAAAAGTGTTTATGAAATAGCAGAAGGTGGATTTAAAACTGATAGACTTACATTAATAAAATTAGCATCAAGATCAGAGGGTCAACTAAAAGAATTTATAGAAGCTATTGTTAGATTCAATGCCATTGATACATATCTACATACATTTGTTATGGGTATAAAATCATTTACTAATGGTAATGGTTTGCTACATCCTAAGTTTATGCAATGCGTTACATCTACTGGCAGATTATCTAGTCGTGATCCAAATTTTCAAAACCAACCTAGAGGTAAAACATTTCCTATTCGTAAAGTTGTAAACTCTAGATTTAATAATGGTAAAATTATTGAGATTGATTTTGCACAATTAGAATTTAGAACAGCAGTATTTCTTGCACAAGATAAACAAGGTATAGAAGATATAAAAAATAATGTTGATGTCCATAAATATTCTGCTGACATCATTGGTGTGTCTAGACAAGATGCAAAGGCACATACTTTCAAACCTTTATATGGTGGAGTGACTGGTACAGAAGATGAAAAAAGATATTACACTAAATTTTTAGAGAAGTATTCTGATATAAAAAAATGGCATGATGAATTACAAACTCATGCTATAAAATATAAAGTTGTTAGGATACCATCTGGTAGAGAATACGCATTTCCATTTGCAGAGAGAATGCCATGGGGTGGGTCTAGCTATGGCACACAGATAAAAAATTATCCAGTTCAAGGGTTTGCTACAGCTGACATTGTACCGATTGCTTGTATACAAATACATAACTTAATGAAAAAAAATAAAGTAAAGAGTTTACTAATCAACACAGTTCACGATTCTATTGTAGCTGATGTTTATCCTGGTGAGGAAGATGTGATGAGTAAAATATTTAAACAGGGTGCATCGTCTGTAGTATCTGCAATGAAAGATTACTACGGAATAACTTTTAATGTTCCACTTGACTCAGATTTAAAAATAGGGTACAATTGGTTAGAGATGGAGGAAAAAAAATGTATATAGATAAAACAAGTATAGAAGTTATTGGAGATAAATGGATTGAAGGAAAAGAAAAACCTGAGAAAGATTCAGTTCTAAACTCTTTTAATTTTGATGATGGCATTCATGCAAAAGATTTGGCTAAATTTTTAGAACATTTGCAAGAAGATCATAGACATAAATTTTGTGGTGATGTAGAGTGTCACATTACTATCAGGCAAAGAGACTACTAATATGCAAATAATAGAGAGAAATCAAATAGAAGCATTAGAAACTTTAGACGAGTTTGATGATACATCAGTTGATGGTGTTGTTGAATATCAAGAGTTAGTTTCTAATCATGGCGATATACCTAAAAAATTATATTTAAATGAAAACCACCCACACTATAATGATATGCTGTATTACGCACAAGTGGATGGTGTAATAGTAATACCAACAACAGGGAAAACAAAAGTATGCTAGAGAGTTTAATAGGTGTCATTGGTTTATGGATTTTAATAGGTTTTTTTATTGGTGAATATTAAAATAACCCTTGACTTTTTTGTAAATATGTGGTATAGTAATAACAACATAGGAGGATTGTAATATATGGACAATCAATTAATAGATACAAAGACAATGTCTGACGAGCAGATTATGAAAGCTATCGGACAAGATTCTGGTGGAGGAGAAGGTAATAATATTCCAAGACTAGCAATTAATAGAAACCCAGAGGATGATGATGGAAATCCATTACCTGTTGGTAATTTTTACACTTATGATGCAAGTGTTGGCACAAATGTATTTGGTAAACCTGTAACGTTTAGACCTTTTATAAGTGCTATGCAATACATGCACTATGAACCAGAGAAGGGTGAGTATGTAAATAGATCAATTATTTTCAAAAGTTGGAAAGAAGAAGCTATTGATATTCAAGGTGGAACTAGATGTAATAAAGTACCATACAAAGATAGAGATAGTTTATCTCCAGAAGACTTAGCTGAACAAAGAAAAATTAGATGTTATAGATTACTATATGGTCTAGTTAGTTTTGATTCTAAAACTTCTGATGGTACAGATCATAAAGTAAAAAATCTACCTACACTTTGGAGAGTAACTGGTACAAGTTTTGCACCAGTGGGTGCTGCGATTGAGCAGATTAATAAAAGAAAAAAACTAATGTTTAGTTGTACATTTACTTTAGATAGCAAGAGACAAAAAAAAGGTGGTAACACTTTTTATGTTCCTGAAATAAAAGTAAATGCTGATGCTAATTTAAAAATGTCTGCAGAAGATATGGATAATTTAAAAGCATTTCAAGAAACTATCAATTATGAGAATAATGAAATAGCTAACTTGTATCAACAAGCAAAAAGTAAAAAATCTAATGGTAGTGATACAGTATCAGCTAAGATAATGGATGATATGGATGATGAGTTACCTGATCCAGCACAGGTATTTGCTAAATAATGAACTCTATACTACATAAAGTTCAGTTATACTTAGACAAAGCTACTAAAGATACTGTAAAAGTTGATAGTAAACTTGTTGAAGAGTTTGGTGAGGCGTGTAAAAACGCCTTGCTAAAACAATTTTCTGAACCTAGAAAAGAAAATAAGTCACCTAGAATGAGTAGTATAGGTAGACCACTATGTCAACTACAGATGGAAGCTAAAGGTATTAAAGGAGAAGGTGCACCATATAATTCTAAAATGAGAAATACATTTGGTGATTTAATAGAAGCGTTAGCTATATTTGTAATGAAATCAGCAGGAGTTAATATTGAAGATGAACATAAAAAAGTACAGTACGAAAAAGATGGAACCATTATTGATGGTGAATATGATACAAAAATTGATCAAAAAATATGGGACATTAAAAGTGCCTCACCATATTCGTTTGAAAAAAAGTTTGGAGAGTCTGGAGGTTTTGAAGCAGTTGCAGAAGACGATGCCTTTGGTTATGTACCACAAGGTTATCTATATTCCGAGTCATTAAAACTTCCCTTTGGTGGATGGATTGTTATTAATAAATCAACAGGTGAATGGACTGTTTGTGAAACACCTATTGCTGATAGTGAATATAGATCGAAAGCATTATCTTTAGCAATTAATAATGCCAAAGCATTAGAAAATGATGAGCCATTTAAAAAATGCTACGAAGATATAGAAGAAACTTTTCGTGGTAAAAAAACTGGCAATAGAGTTTTGGGCACAGTATGTTCTTTCTGCCCATACAAACTTCCTTGTTGGGGAAGCAAAGTGCAATTGTTGCCACAGCAACAGTCGCAAGGTAAAAACCCTAAATGGGTTTGGTATACTGAAGTAAACAATCCGAGGAAAGATGAAAGTACGCAGTCGGAAAGCTAAGGGTCGTAAACTTCAGGATTGGGTAGGAAGTAGTTTAAGGGGTCTATTTCCTACCCTGACCAATGATGATATTAGAACTGCTATCATGGGTGAGAGTGGTGCTGATGTTAAATTATCCCTTAAAGCTAAACAAATTTTTCCATTCGATATTGAATGTAAAAATGTTGAAACATTTAAAAATGTTTACAAAGCATACGATCAAGCAAGTAATCATGGTAATTTACAACCATTATTGTTTATAAAAATAAATAGGCAAAAACCTCTTGTAATATTTAGTGCTGAACATTTTTTTAAAATTATTGGAGAACAAAATGTCAAAAAAGAAAAAGATATTTACCATAGATGATGCTATAAAAGTTATCATAACACCCTGGGATAAAGGGTTTAGTTGTGGTATACTGTTTGGTAAAAATGCAAAAGAATTAGAGTATGAAGAAGATATCTGTGCAATCATTGCAAGAGGTATGATTAAACATGCAACTCTAGATCCTCATACTACTTACTTACTTGGGTTAAAAGGTTTTGCAGAAGATAAAGCAAAGACAACAGTAAATGATATTTCTATACCATTACCAAATGAAGATGCACAATTTGATGAAGAGAATGTTATAGATTTTTTAGAAGCATTAAAAAGAAAAAGAGATAAGGAGTTAAACTAATGGCAACACATTTAGTTATAGGTGATCCTCATTGCACACCTGGCACAAGCAATGAAAGATTTTTATGGGCAGGTAGATTAGCTAAAGATATAAAAGCTACTCATGTAATATGCATGGGAGATTTTTGTAGTGTAGATTCTCTATCGTCATATGACAAAGGTAAAATGTCTTTTGAAGGTAAACGTTTTAATAAAGATGTTGAACATACAGAAGATGCACTTGCAAAATTTAATAAAGGTTTAGGTAGTTACAAAGTTAAAAAGACTATGATATTAGGTAATCATGAAGATAGAATTGATAGAGTTGTACAGGATAATCCAGAGTTAGAAGGTACATTATCTATCTCTAGTTTAAACTATAAAAAATTTGGATGGAAGCAAGTTCCATATAAACAAATTAAAGTTATTGATGGTGTGCACTATGTGCATTATTTACCATCTGGAGTTATGGGCACATCTATATCAGGTGAAAATATAGCAAGAACTATTTTAAATAAACATAAAGTTTCTGCTACAGTAGGTCATTCTCATTTATTAGATTATGCAATATCAACTACACCACTAGGTAAAAAATTACATGCTTTATCTGCTGGATGTTACTTGACTCATAAAGAAAGTTATGCTAAAGGTACACAACACTTATGGTGGAGTGGTTTAATTATAAAATACAATGTTAATAATGGGACATATGATTTAGAAACAATGTCTATTAAACAGGTTAAAAAATTATATGGTTGATAATGTAAATTCACCAATGCATTACTTGCAAGGTAAGCGTGAAACTATTGAAGTCATACAAGACTATATGACTAAGGATGAATTTGTTGGCTACTTAAAAGGTAATATAATAAAGTACGTTGGCAGATTTAAATTTAAAGGTAAACCATTGGAGGATTTAAAAAAATCACAATGGTACCTAAACAAACTAATACAGGAGGTAGAAAAGTGGGAGCAGTAAAACAATGTTTAATAGAAGTTGAAGATGTTATTTCTGGATGTATGAGAGATAGACTAACTCTTTTGGAAACAGTAGAACATTGTAAACAACAATTTAAAAAAGAAGGTGTGTACAATCCATACCTTACTGATAAAAGACTAATTAAAAAAATATATTCATCTTGGACAAAAGATCCGAGTGGGGAGGTTATGATATAATGACAACAGCAGTTAGATTAAATCCTTTTTTTGACGCACTAGTAAAAAGGTACAACGCACAAATTGCAGAAGCAAGAGCAACAATTAATGTGTATTTAGAAAATCCTGCAGGTATAGGTGAGCACCCGCAGTTTATTGACGAAATAAATAAACAGCTAGACAAATGGGCTGACGCTCGTGATAAAATAAAAATAATAATGGAGTATTACAATGACAACTAATAATAATATAAAAGAAAAAAAATATGTATTACCATCTAGTATTTTAAAAGAATTATTTAAATATTTAATGGCTAAACCATACGGAGAAGTAGCTACTGTGATGGGAGCACTTGCAAAACTAACAGAAATAGAGGAGACTACAAACAATGTCACAGAAAGAGAAAACAAAAAAAATACCAGATAGTATAAAAAATCATATAGGCTTATTGTTTGAGTTAAAAATTGGTTTAGGTGCTAAAAATAATATAGTATTAGATTATGGCGGTAAACCTGTAGGTAAAATTAGAGATGCATTAAAAGATTATAAGTATCATGGCAATCTGTGTGCAGCAATTATAAATCATTGTAATTCAGTAGGTAAAAAACTTGAAGAAGATATTAAAAAATTACTTCAAACAATTTAGTTGGAGACATAATTTTATTATGGACTTTGCAGAAAAATTAAATTGTAAATTAAGTAACTGGTTTTGGAGTGTTAGATGGTCAGATCGTAGACATTATAACAGCCAAAAAAAAAGACGCTCATAGGGTGGTTTGAGTCCACCGAGCGTCTTGTGTTGCCTTGGGGGAGAGGGTGTAAAAACCCTCTCCTTTTAATTTTTAAGGGGTACCCTAGGTACCTAAAAGTAAAAAGAGGGCACTCTATGGCCTTCTCAGAGCCTTTTTTTTCTAGTAATTAGTGCCAGAACCCATAATTCCTTGCATCTGCTGATCCATAGGTTTTGATTCAGGTATCATTCTATTTGTCTGTATTAAAGGTTTTACTCTAGTATTATATATACTTGATAACACACCTGGATAGTTTTCATTCTCTGAATAAGGTGTTAGTGTTTGAAAAGTTTTAGATAGTGGTTCTGATTTTTCAATACTGTCTCTAAATTTTTCATAAATAGGACTAGTTGATACTAGATTTATAAAACCTCTTATGCTGTCTTCACTATCTTCAAACTGTCTAAGGTTTGCACCACCTGATGTGGTTAAAAATGGCTGGTCTCCAACTGCTTTTATACCAAAAAAGTTATTAGCTCTTTGAGCTGTTTCTGCACCTGGAAATCTAAAATTACCTGTCTCTGTAATAGCTATAGTAGTAATTAAAGAAGTAGGTATCCTAGATTCAAGAGAACCTTCTGGATAAGTTTTTTTAACTTTATTTACTGTATCTATAAATTTTTTTGCTGTATTTGTTTCTGCCATACTAATATGTATAAAAATTATTGTGCTAACAATTCCAAGCACGAAGTGCTTTATTAATTCTAGAGTTCGGATCATTAGCAACTTTTTTAGAAGTTAATTTTTTTTTCATGCCTTTCATTCTCGCACAAAATGAGGCACGCCTTTTATTGCCTACCTTTTTACTAGGTCTTTTTAAATTAGCACCAGTCGTTCTTTTAAAAAACTTACGACCTGCTTCATTTAATCCACCTGAGGGGTTTTGATATTTTTTTGCTACCATTATTTTTTCTTAGCTGTCATTGCAGCTCTTCTAAAATTAGCAGCAGTAGGTGCACCTTTGTCACCTTTCTTTTTCATTTTACCACCACGTTTTCTTTTAGCATGAATGTTAGCGTATAGTCCTTTTCCTGGCATTATGCTTTACCTTTATTTTTTTTAGCTCTTAACATAGCAAAGTCTTTTTTAGTTAGTTTTCCGTCTTTGTCCATGTCTAATTTTTTTCTGTTACCAGTGACTTTTTTGTCACCTTTCATTTTCATTTTATTTTTCATCTTCATTTTGTTTTTCATTTTTCCTTTATGTCCTGGCATTAGCTGTACCTCCTGTATTTAGCTGTTTTTTTTGCAATTTTTTTTGGTTGCTTCACAAACTGTTTGCCCTTTTTTGTTCCTTTTCGCTTGGCTCTTGTCGTTGCCGCATACTCTGCAGCGGACAGACTTTTTATAGCTTTCTCTGGTAAATATCTTTCTCCAGTAACTGAAGATTTTTTGCCAGATTTTGTTCGCCATTTTTGTTTTGACCATGCTTTTAAACTTCTCTGACTTTTTGCTAAAGCCATTATGTTTTTCTCCCTTTTCTTATTGCTTCTTTTCCCTTCTTAAATATAGCTGCAACCTGTGCTTTACCCATAACTTTTGCACGTTGCTCTCCTACAGTTAAGATTTGAATTTTTCTAGCAAACGGTTTGTTAATTCTTTTAACTTTTGCCACAGTTTCTCTAGCGTCTGACGGAGTTGCAAACTTAATTCCGACAGTATCTTTAGGATTTTCATCTGTATATAACCTCCTACCTGAACCTTTTGGCTTTTTACCAGTTCCTACTTTAGGATCTCTTTTTTTTGCCATAAGATTTCATTTCTTTAATATGTTTTTTTATAATGTTAGATTGTTTTTTATGTAGCTTTGATGCTTTACCTAAAGCCTTTGCTACTTTATTTAATTTTTTTACCATTTTTTTTCTTTGCTTTCCTTGGTAATAAACCTTTATTTACTGCACGAGCACGTTCACTAAATCCTAGTTTCTTACCTTTTTTTATTTTATCTTTAATTGTTGATACTTTTGCTACCATTGTATTTTTCTCGCCAATAGTTTTTTCTTTCAAGTAATCTAATTTTATATTCTAAATTATCTATACCTAAAATCTTTTTAATAAAAGATATCATTACTTGTATCCTCCTCCAGCTGCCTTGTACCTTTTGGCTAACATCTGGGCTTTTCTCGCTGACCATTGTCCAGGTTTTCCACCCTTTGATCCAGCCATAATAGCATTAAACATTCTCTTTCTCATACCTGGCTTGGTATAGTTACCTGCTTTATTTACTGTTGATTTTTTCTTCGCCATCTTTCATCTCCTTATATTCATAGTCATAACTGCCCTCTTCATTTTCGTCAGTTATCCATTTTGATGTATCTTCCACAGACCATATTTTAGTATTAACTAATCTATGTATAAGAGGTTTGCTTGGATCAGCTGCCATAGATGGATCAAAAATCCTTAGTCTATTGTTGGGTTGAATTGCATAGTTACCATCGTCTAATTCTATTACATGTCCACATTTATGTTGATCTGGTTTTTCTGCATAACCAAAATCTAATTCATTATAATCACCAGCACACCAGTCTATAGTAAATAAGTATGTCCCTTCTCTTTGTTTTTTTCTTCTAGATGTGTAAATCATTTTACATCCTTGAAGTTGATAAAATTTAGTAACACTTACATTATAACTAAATGAATCCCATAACATTAATTCATTTAGTGGTAATTCTTTTACACCAGGTTTTTTACAAAATGCTGATATAGGTGCTCTCCACCAAATACCTCCGTCAGTCATCATGTAATGAAACAAGGGGACTTGTTTTGGTATAGATGTAAATCCAAATACTACACATTCAAAGTATTTATCATGAGAATCTTTTTGATCTCTAAGATAATTACCTCTAATGTAACATTCTATTACAGGTATATTAGCATTTAAATACATATTATTTCATCCAATTAATTATGCCCCATATAGATATTAAAAAATACATAAGTTCCATACAGAGTCTAGGTTTATCATTATCTTTGTAAGCAAAATAAGACCAAGCTAAACATGATATACTAGCCATTGTCCATCCTACTACTTGATATAAAGACTGTTTAAATGTAGTCAATATCAACACACTAGCAAGTGCCGTAGCAAAGAATAACCAACGCTGTTGCATTTGTCTATCAATTTGCTAAAGGATTTTTTGAACTTGCTTTTATTTCTTTTATCTCTAATTCTAATACTTTAATTGTTTTATCAAGTATTGCTATTTCTTTATTTTGTTTTTCTATTTTTATATTTTGATTAGAAATTTCTTTATTAAGTGGTTTTAAATCTAGATCTGCAACTGAATTTAATTGTTCTTGCATTTCTCCATATTTTATAAACCCTGCACCAATTGCCCCTAACACACCAATTAATGCTGCAACACCTGCTAATTGATCTTTTAATTTACCCATTTACTAATACCTCTATTTCATCTAATAATTTTTGTTTTTGTAATTTTATATCTGTCATTACTTTTTTAAAATTTACTATTGGATCTACTTCAATATAATTATTTAAACTTATATTTTTGTATATGTCTCTATTATCAGCTATGTTAACTTGATCCACGTAGATTTCTCTTTGTGGGTAAAATGGCATACTGTATAAAGTTAATAAATCTTGATTCTCTGTCATTGCTTTTATCCTTATTAAATTTTTTACTTCTAAATTTTTTCCTACATCTTTTATCTCTTCATCTACTTTATTTAATGCTGAAGTGATAGTATTTTTTTTATTTTCTTTCGATTGTAAATTTTTTTGCTTTGTACTATTTTGTTTTTTAGTTGAGGTAGTCTTAGTAGTGCTGCTATTGGATTTTGTTTCGTTAGTTTTTTTTGTTTCATTTGATTTAGTAGCTGTTGGGGTGGTAGTTTTCTGTGTAACTTGTTGTGTGGGTTTTGGTGCTGCATTAGTTGTTGTAGCAGCAGGTGTTTTTGTTACAGGGGATGATGGGGTATTTGTCTTTGCTACTGGTGCAGTTTGAATATTACTTTTAACTTTTACCTTTTCCTCTATTATAACCTTCTTTACTGATTCTGTCAAGGTCTTATTCACCTCATTTAATTCTTGCGTAACTGCTTGATTTAGTTGAGAATTATCATAGGTCATAAATAGATTAGCACCTAGCAAATTAGGACCACCTAATCTTCCTGGATTAGATTGACCATCTATACCAGTCCATTGCCAGTTAAATTGACTTGCACCTACATTATTAAATATTAATGTGTCAGTATATTTAAATGAGTTAGCCCCATATCCTGCATCATTATTTCTGTTCTGATTAATCTCTGATAATACAGAACCATTTGAATCTAATATTTGTAGATGTGTACTATAACTGTCTCTACCCACACCTCTGTTACCACACGCAAACGAAGAGTTAGCCCACTCACAATTTTGTACTATTGTATTACTTTGTAATGTAATACCATTATCTAATTTAGTTTGATTTGTAGTATCATCACCTGTTGTTATATTTAGCAACGATCCATTATAAGATAATGAACCTGTTCCTGTGACTTCTACTTCACTAGAAAAATTTGTAGCGTTACTTGATGTAAAACTATTAAAAGAATTTCCAATTTTAGGAACACTATTATCAATACTTTGTGCAGATGATGCTCCTTGCCCTGCATTTGGTAATAAATTACCAGTTGTTATTTCTGCAGCATTACTCAGATTCACCGAGAGTAGAGTGAATAGTAGTATTATTAATTTTATCATCTGCTTCTTCTATAATTTTTAAATTTTTTACATAGGCATCGTAGTCAGGTCTTAACTTGCCATACTTTTTCCATTCTTTTTTAGCAGCTTTACCTATCTTTCCCATATAGGGGCACGGGGTCCCCGCCATTTCCATGGCGTGAAAAACTCTCGGGTCCTGGCAGAGCAATGATACTGCTGCAACTTTCATGCCTTGATTAGATAATTCTCTAGCTAATTTAATACGTTCACAATTTTTATCACGCATTCCCTTACCACCAGAAATACCTAGACCAAAAGTTTGAACTCCTGCACTAACACCTACGGAACAGACGTCAATTCCTGAACTAGGTACAGAAGGTGCATAAGCTGAATTGGGAGAACTTCTGAGGTTTGAATTAGTATTGTTGGTAGTTGTTGAGTTAGAACTGGATCCTGACTGATAAGTTGTGCTACTTGTATATCCTCCTTCGATGGCTGTGTTAGAGCCAGAAGTATTATTTTGAGTAGAGCCTCCATAAGCAACTCCTGTTAAAGTTAATAGTATAATTATTGTTATTAATTGTTTCATAAGGGGTTTTATTTTTCTATTTAAATTGTTCTATTTTTAATATCTTGTTATCCTCCGATAATTCTGCTCTTACTTTAGAGCATATGTATATAACTCTTGATCCACTATTTCTTGAAGCTATTCTTTTTTTCTTTAAACATTCTGATACTGTTGGCATATAGGTCATTTCTTTTAGTTCTTGTGGATCTCCTATAAACATCAGTAATGCCATTATTTCTATCATTTTCCATTCTTCCTAATTAATTTTTCTACATCTTGTTGTAGTTTTTCTATCTTCTTTGTTGCTTCAGTTAATAATACTTTAGTGTGTATATTTTCATCAAGTTGTTTTTGATGTTTTTCTAACATCTTTGCATTCATTTCAATTAACATTAACATCTCTAAGTTCTTTGGCTTTTGATCTGCACGTTTTAACAGATCTGATTCCATTAATTGTTTAGATGTTTCTAAAGTGTTTAATCTTTCAACAACTCCAAAGTAAGCCCATAGCCCACTACAAATTATAAAGATTAAGGCTATTAAATTTCTAACGGGAAGAGAAATATTAGTGTTATCATTTATCTTCATTTTTTACCGTTTCTGAATATCTGTGTCCCCTTTATACCAAAAATACTTGCAACGACAAGTATCCATAAATTTGTGAACCAGCTTGGAAGAGTAGAAAAATATTCAAAAAATAATTTTACTTTTTCCATAGCTTCAGGATCATCTGACAATACTGCCCAAGCTAAAACTAATATCGGGATCGTTAATATAACCAAGACGAACTCATCTTTCCAGTCTGATTGTCTTGCTTCTAAAAGTTTACCCTGATATTCACTTTCACCACGAGCCATTTTGGCAGCGTGCAAATGTTGAGCATCAGCCATCATCATTTTTGTTTCTTGTTTCTTTTTATATATATGCGTTCCTGCTTGTAACGCCATCTTTGCTAAACTAAACCAAGCCATTTTCCTCCAGCCATTGCGGTACATTAAAAGATGGACACTCTTTTGTAGGTTCAACTTCGTAATGACCTATTATTTTTTCTATATCGTATTTTGATTTCATGTCTTCAATTAAATTTCTTAAACTTGCAAACTGTGCATCTGTAAAATTATTTTCCCATGACATGTTTTGATCTACACCACCAACTAAACATATTCCAATTGATGTGCCATTAACTCTAACAGCATGTGCACCTTGTAATTCATCTGATCTTCCTTCTTCTATCTGACCAGATCTTCTAATTACATAGTGATATCCTATAGTGTCAAATCCTCTTTGTTTATGCCAGTCTGTAATTTCTTCTACACCTACATCCATAGTTGGTTTTGTAGCTGCACAATGTATAACTATTGTATCTGTTGATTGTCTTGTAATCATATAACTTTTCCTTTACTGTCAACACACCAAATTATGTGCTCCATTATTCTTAAATCATTTTCTCTAAATTCAGTAGCTATTTTATCTCCAACTTCCTCTGCTCTTTTATAGCATTTGCTTGCACTGTATGTTTTACTATCTTCCCAAAAATTAAAACAAGATATACCCTTACTACTTTCAGGGTCAGCTACACATAATAATGCAAATATAAAATAAGTTTTCATGATAGTATATAAGTTAAAAGAGCTAAAGCTAATGCACCCACACCCGCAAGAAGAACATACAATAGAGTATCAAGTTTACTATGCATTTTATCTATGTCCTGGTGCATGTGTTTAAGGTGATTATTCTTTATTGAATGAATATCTTTTTTTAAACCTGTAATGTAACCATACAGTGCTATTAAATGTTCGCTTGTTGTTTTAGGTTGTTTAGCCATTATTTTCTTTCTCTTGGATTTCTTTTTACAGAATCTTCTGCTGTGCCTAGAATAATACCTGGAAATAGACCCCAAGTTTTATCAAATAAAAAATCAATTTCTGTATCTGCTAAAAGTTCTATAGTATTTTTTAAAAGAATATTTTCCAGTCTTATTAAAGTGTCAATTAGTTGTCTTTTTGTTTGAGCATCAAGAGGTCCATTTGCAATATTATTTCTTTCTGTTCTAGATCTTCTTAACTCTAAAGCTGTTTTTTGTATTATTGGAGATACACTTCTTAGTGCTACAATTTCTGGTTCTATTGCAGGATCACCCTTTTCTATATTGTCAAATATTCTACCAAATAATCCTATAATTCTACTATCATTTGATCTTGATAAATCTATTTGCTCTATATCTATTTGTTTTAATCTTTTTGCTCTATTAACTAAGGCACTAAAATCTTGATGAAATTTAGAATTTTTTATTGGTCCACCAACTTTAAATCTTCTAGTCACAATACTTGTTGCATTTTTAAAACTAGAAAAATCTGCCTCGTCAACTCTTTTTGCAGGCTTTTCACCTTGAAATGGACCACGCTCACCTTTAACAAATTTTTGAACTTTACCTAATGGTTTACCAACTATAGGTGCCTTCTCTAAATCTGCTTGCTCTAGTATATCAAAAGGATATTGAAGAACACCTGTAAAATACGCACCAATTAAATAATCAATTTCTATAGGTGTAAATATAGGACTGTTTACTGTACCCTCTTTTCTTCTAGTTACAAATGCTTGAAAATTACCACTTAAATTAGAAAGTCTTTTTGCAATATCTCTTGTTGAAGATCTTGCCTGTAATTCATCTAATCTTTGTAATTCATATAAACCTGAAACTGGAGACCCTGAATACAAATTTGTATTAAATATCATTTCTAACCAAGGTCTTGCTAATGCTGGTATAGGTAATCCTGGAGATATTTGAGCGATTGATCCAGCTATGTATCTTTTAGTAACCCCATCACTTCTTTTATTTGCACCATCTAATAATCCCTCTGCTATATTTGCAAATATTCCTAAGTCATATGGTTTTGGTATAGCATGAAAAGGTTGATCTGGATCTAAAATTTGTTTTCCATTAACCGTTATAAAATTAGGTATTAAATAATTTAATTGTTTAACTCTATCTGGTACTTTTGCATATTCTTCATACTGTGAATTTAGATAATATAAACTTACTGCTGGTGCAATAACGGTAGATGCTGTAATAGCAGCTGCTCTTGCAGGCTGTTCAAAAAACACTCTACTAGTTCTGTATAAACCTTGGATACTAGCGTTAAGAAACATTGTATTTCTATTAAAAAAATTTAATAAATTACTTGAACCACGCATTCCAAAATCAGTAGCAACTTCTCTACCAGCAAACGCAGCTCCTATATCACTAAATCCTGCAGCTTTTGCTAATTGAAACTCGCCCATACGAGTTGCATACTCTGCTGATTGAACTAATTTTTTATATTGTCTCCACCCATAGCCAGTTGGTTTTCCTATAAATCTTCCTAATATACCTGTGTAATATTTAGTAACATCTTCTGGCACATCTTTTGTATCAGTTAACTTTCTAATATTTTTTGGTGCAAATCTTTCTGTTTCACTTCTAGATGAATAACCCATCCCATTTAATAGTGCTTCTTTGTATTGTTGTGTTTGTCTTACAGAAGCAATAAATCCTTTAGCACTTGTAAATCCTGGTATATATCCTACTTTTCTATTAGCAGCAATACCAAATGCAGAGTTTACAGCACCTGCTAATGTATCTCTAATTATGTTAAAAGCAACAAATGGAGGTGAGTAAGTAATAGCTCGTGATGCAAATCTTGCATATCTAGTGAATAACCCACGCTCCCCTAAAAATAAACCATCTATTTTATATGCATCTTCTCCTAATCCTTTAAACATTTGTTCCATATTAGGATCTAGTACTTCGTAATACGTAGCTTTACCATTATTATAAACTACATCTACATAATTAACACCATCACTAGGTTTAAAAGTATTTGAAAAAGTTAATACATCAAGTGAATCTGGATCTTTACCAGTTACCTCTAATTTTGCACCAGCTTTTTCATATGCTTTTTTAATATTATCACTAGTGTTTCTTTGCATAGTAGCAAATCTATTTCCCTTTACTTTTGAAACAACACCTTTAGCAGCTTGTATATTTAATTTTTCACCCTTATTAATCATAGAATACAACGCTTGTTTTGCTCTATTTCTATCACCTGCTAAAACAGTTTTGTAAGTGTAAGTAATTAAATTTTTATATAAATCAATCTCACCTTCTTGTTTTGTTTCAGCTAGTCTTTTAGCACCAGGTCTTGCAGGTCTAAATATTTGTGCAGTCTGTTCTTTTATGCCAGCTATAATTCCAGTTCCTGCACTTTTATCTCTAGTAAATGGTATAAAAAAAGGATTTGCTCTTAATATTTTTTTAGCTTCATCAACGTCTATTAAACCAGATCTTACTTGATATTCTAATAATTCTTTTGTATATTTTGTGTATCTATCTAACCCAGTTAAAAAATCACTTTTTCTAACTAAATCCTCTTTATACTTTTTTTTGTAAGCTGATTTTGACAATTCACCAAAATCAATATATTTTTTTACTTGTTCTTCGGTTAAAGGTAAAGTTTTTGCTATTCTAGCACCTCTAGTTTTTTTAATAAAGTTTATTCGTTTTGCAGCAATGTAATTTAAAAATTGATTAACTTCATTGTTTGTATCAAAAGGTTTTAGTATTTCATGAAGACCTAAACTTTCTCCTTTTGTATAACTAGCAGATTTACTCAGTGGGTTTGGTGGCATATGAACGCCACTCATAACAAAATTGTGTGCTCGTGTAGAAGAAGCTGCTAAAGTTCTTAATTGAAAATATGGTTCTAATATTGGATCAACTTTAAAATCACCTGACTTGTATAGTTTTTTTAAACTAGCAACATCACCACCTATACCTGTTATTTCTTTTTGTAATCCTTTTACAAAATCCCATTGATCAGCTAAATTTGTTCTAATATAAGTTCCAACTCTTCTTGCCTTTGAGTTTTCAGCGTTATTTGCTTCTGATTTATTTTTATTATCTGGTAATTTATCTTGATGTTTTTTTAATACTTTATCATTTAATTTTGCATTTTTTTCTAATCTTAAATTAATTAATTTATTCGCTAATAGTCCCCCTACACCTGCTACAAAAAATCCTAAACCACCTGCTGTTAATGCAACTGTTCCTGTTCTTACAGGATCTATTTTTTCCCTAAAACCAATTTCTTTTTCTACAACCTGATTAGCAATATCTATTGTACCATATCCAGCAGCATCAACTCCAGCCATTGATGCTGATCCTTTTAATATGGCATTTCTTTTTGCAGCTGCAGATAAATTTGATAATTGTTGTGGATTATTTAAAATTTCACTAGCTACTGTTTTTTTAGTTACACCTTTTTTAACTTGTGATTTTATAACTTCTTGTCCAGCTTTTCTTAAAGATGCTTTAGTTACTATACCACCTATACCCGCACCTAGTAAATTTACAGGATCAAGAATACCTACTCCTAAGTTTGCAAAGAAACCAGAAAAACCTCTACCACCCTCTTCATAAAAATTTGGTAGTTCATCCCATGTTTTAGTTAAATATGCTAATCTAGATTTTTGATCTTGAGATACATTTTCTCCAGTTATATAATTAAATTCTTTTCCCATAGAAAAAGTGTTTGCTTGTTTCCAAGTTCTATCTGCTATAAATTTATCAATAGCTTCCTTATCGCCTTCTTCACCAGTTTCAAAATCTATACCATCTCTAATTTTATAATAGTCTCTAGATACTGCTACTAAATTTTTATTTTGATATATATTATCAAAAGTATATTTAATTGAACCATCTGGATTTTTATCCATTGGTATAACATTATTTGATTGTGGTGTTATTTTTTTTTCAGGGTTAGGGTTATAATTTTCTATATTCTTTAACATCTGCTCTTTACTAAGTCTATTTGAGCCAGATTGAAAATTTACTTGACTATTAATAATCAAGTCACCCTTTGTTAGACCAGCCATTTTACCTGCCTTTTAATATTGACGTTTCAACCAATCGTTTTAAATCTACTTTTTGACCTTCATGTTCTATCATAATACCAGTTGGTATGCTTGTTGCAAAAAATAACTGTTGAGCTGTATTTTTTAAATCTCTTACTGTATCAAAAATTGCATCTTTCTTTTCTTGATCTGTTGGGTAATTTGTGTTAAATGAATCACTAAAACCTGTTGATTGATATGTTATTTCTGCTGCTTTAAGCCCCGTAAACCCAGCTGCTGATTTTTCTTTCTGTGTCATTTTTCGATAATCTTTAAATGTTGCAGATAAAGAACCTTCAATTTGTTGTCTTAATTCAGTTTCACTAGCCTGTGCCAATGCAGTTAAATTAATTTTACCTGAAACACTATCTCTATACTGAGGAGCTAATTCTTGCATTTTAGATACAAACGCATTGTATTCTACTTGTTTATTACCTTGAAAACTAAATCCTACAATAACTGTATTGCCAAAACTATCTTTGCCTGTTTGTAAACTTTGATCAAATTGCCTAAACGGAGCAACAGCTTTTCCTATTTCATCAATACTACCTAAATAAATAGTTGCAGGACTAAATACAAAATCTAATTCACTATCCCTAATTTCTTTTGTATTAGGATCAAACTTTCCTCGTATATCAAATATACTTTGAGTAGCTGCTTGCGATGGCTCTACAACTTTTTGATCTTGTGATACAGCACTTTCTAATCTGCCTCTAACTGCAATTTGATCTTTAGGTCTTACCCTATCACCAAATAAAAATCCACCAATTCCACCTTCTGGTGCACCTGGTGCTATTAAAAGATCTCTAATTTGAGATCTGTCTCCAAACAAATTATTTACTGTGCTTTCTTTTGTTTTTAAATTTTGTGTACGAAGATCAAGTAGTGATTGAGAACCAAATGCTGATTTAAATTGTTCTGGTTTCATAATACTAATTTTTTTCTTAAAAGATTCTCTAGTATCTTGCGTAGTGCCTATATATTTATTAATTAACTCATTTGCAATTCTAATATCACCACTTTCTAAAAACCCTTTTAAATCTGCAAACTCAGCTAGTCTTTGATTTTCATTAGTTAAAATATTTTTAACATTTCTAATTTTATTTATTTCTTTTTTTGCATTTGGTATTTCTACCTCAAATAATTTTCTAGCTGTTGCATCTACAATTTGACCTTTTAATCTATCTGATGCATCTTCATCAGTTAAGTATTGTGTAAGTGCACCTGATAATAGTCCACCTGCTAAACCTATTGCCATTAACTTTCCTCCCCTGGTTTAGATAATAAACCCACAGCTTCTGGCTGCTCTACTTGACTTGGCATATCACCCATTGTTCTAGATTCTGCTTCTTTTAAATTTACTAATTCTTTAATGTCATTAGCTGAAGTATCATCTTCTAAAGACATTCTAATATTTTTTACACCTGCTCTTACTGCAATAGCTGTTAGCATTTTCATTACAGGCTCTGCTAATAAAAATCCAACATCAGGATTAAATTCACCTTCTACAAATCCTGTAAAAGTTATTACTCTTGCAATTGCTTCAATTGGTACTCCAGCTTCAATTAACATTAGTAATTGCTCTGTAACTTCAGGTTCAGTTACTCTATCAAATAGTATTTCTAATACTTCTTCTGGATTATCAAATTTAGGTGGATGTTCCCACGGATAATTACCTGGTTCATCAGTTAATGACTGTCCAGGAATAGGAGCATCAAATGGATTATAATCTGGTTCTTTAAAATTATCTTCAGTTTTTATCATATTATTTTTTTCCTAATTGTGCGTAGTATCTTGATACAGAGAATTTACGCATTCTACTGTTCCACTCATCTAATTTATTTTCAAAGCTAGTTGGTTTTAAAATACTACCTGCTCTTCCAGCTTGGCCTGGTGTTACTACACCTGTGCCACCAACTCTACCAGGTAATCTTCTTGTTCCAACTTTTAACATTCTTAATGTATTTAAATATGCATTGTATGCTTCTACAGACTTTCCATAACCAGAACTTCCTGTTTTTGATTTAGGTAAAACTTTTAATCCAACCTTTGATAAAGCTCTATTTATACCTCTAGTTATACTTCCTGTTTTTACTTCTTCAGATCCCACATCACCTTCATCAAGAGTAGGATCATCTTTACCAGGATATTTTTGACCTGGCATTAGTAAGTTATTATAAAAGTTTGCAGTATTTTGTGATGCATTTGTAAATAATTTTTTTAAATTAATTGCCATTAATTACTCCTAAGTTATATATATTTTTCAAATAGTTTCATACCAAATTGACCAAGTAATCCATACAATGCTTGCTTAGATGCTTCATCTTGTAATTCAAAAGCAGTTGATCTTTCTAGTGCTGCTATACCCATGTTGTGATTTCTATTAGCTTCATTTTGTGAAGAAGTATTAACCCAAGATGCTTCATCTCTCCATTGCTGCCATAAAGCTGATAAAGCAAAATTACTTAAGTTTAGTAAATTCATTGCATTAGTTTCATTAGCTGCATTAACTGCTGCACTATTTGCAGTGTTGATTTGTCTTCTCCAAGTTGTATTCGACTGATCTATTACTCTTTGATTTTCTATATTAAATCTTTGTCTTGTATCTTCAAGAGTTTGATTAAATTGAGATATTGCAGATTGTCTTTGTGCATTTGCATCAGCAATTGCTGTAGCATTTCTAGCATTTAATGCTTCAACTTTATTTTGTTCTGCTAAATTAAATTGATTCATTGCATCCATTCTTTTTGCATTCTGCTCTTGGATGTTGGTATTTAGTGTATTATAAAATTGATTAAGTTGATTTTGACTACTTGCATTAAATTGTGATGCGGCATTTCTTGCTGCGTTATCAGTTAAGAGTTGCTGTTGTCTTGCTTGTAAATTTTGTAAATTAGCCTGTTGATTATTAGATAGGTTGGCCATATCCATTTGTAGATATGCCTGTGCATTTATTACAGCAGCCTGTTGGTTGTTAGCTAAGTTTTGAAAAATTGTTTGTTTATAAGTTTCTGCATCTGCAGCAGCAATAGGTACAGATGATTTTAATATACCCTCTGCTAACGCTTCTGCTAACATTGTAGATGCACCTAAACCTCTAGCTTGCATAGTTGCTTTTGCAGCTTCAGCAGCTCCTCTAGCAAATGCAGGTAGTGGTGTTCCTTGCTGTAATGATTGTTGAATATCTGTTGATATATTTTCTAGCTGACCTTGAACAGTTGCTCTAGGATCTATGTTAGCTAACGATTGCTGTGCAGCAACCATAGGATTTGTAACTGTTCCTTGAGCAGCAGCCATAGTAGGTGCTGTTCCAATTACGTTTGCTGTTGTTTGTGCAGCTGTTGCTGGTGTAACTGTAGCAACTTGTCCTGCAGTTGATGTAGATCCCATGGTAGCAGCAGGTGCTGATGCTTGACTTGCAGACGCTGCTAATGTGCCAGTAACTCCAGGTGTTGTCAACAACTCGTTTGACTGCACATTTTGTATTTGTGGAGTTATACTTGTTCCTGTTGGTAATGTTGGTTGTGTTAATAAAGAGTCTATTAAACTAACTGCAGACTTACTCCCAGTTTGTTCTGTTTGACTCGGTGTTAACGAACCTGTTGGTAATTCAGCCATTATACTTTTCCTTGTCCTTTATATTTTGCTTTATGCATTCTTCGTTTTGATTTGTTAGGTGACTTTGCGTGTCTACCTGGTCTTTTTCTTCTTGTTTTTTTTACAAAATTATTTACGCCAAATATAGATTTTTTCTTAGCCATTATGGTTTAGGAAGAACTAACTTGTTTATTTATTCCTGGTGCAAATCTTAATTTTTGTAACATAATTTACCTCGCATTGTTTGGTACTCCGTTAGAATTTACAAAGGGTGACTCTGCAAATGCCATAAAAATATATGTTCCACCTGAAGTATTAGTAGCAGCCGCTGATCCTCTACACTTAAACCCATTAGACAACATATCTATTTGATTTGATGTTTGAGTGCTTTCTGCACTAGATTGATTAGCTGATATTCTTAAATTTGTTTCGTTAAATGGATTTCTTGTGTTATCATAAATAAACCAATCGTTGGTGCTATCAAATCTTTTCATCATAACCCAAGCTGGTTTAAAGCCACAATATATAAAAGGTCCATCCGTAGAACCGTTACCAGTATATTTAGAAAATCGGCTATATCCCTTCTTCTCCGCAAAACAGTAAGCAATATAATCATTACTTGATGTGTTGACTGCTTGCACGGCACCTAAACTAAATACGCTTGATGTTGGTGTTGTACTATTCCAAGAACTGGTTGCACTCTCAGCGTTTGTTAAATTTAATTGAACAGTTTTTGCATTACCAACTCCAACATGATAAGTATTCCAATTATATGCTCCATCTCTATCTTTAACTATAATCCATTGTGGTACTGCTCCAAGACCATGTCCACAAGTTAATGCACTACCTGTACCAGTGTAAGACACAATACTAAATCCACTTGTTGTTGATGTTGAAACTGAACTTGTAATACTTCCGTCTGTATTTGATGAAGCTGTGCCACCAGCTTTCCAGTTCCATGCTACATACGTTGCACTGTTTTGATTCCAGTATGCTTTATTACCTGATGCTTCTGATCCACCTTGAACTCTAAAACCATCTGATAAAAAGGCACTAAGATAACCAAAACGATCCTGCGCTCCAGCACCTTCTATACCTGTACCATTTGATTGTAATTCTGAATCTTGACCAGCACCTCTAACAACATCTAATAAGTTATGACCTGCTGCATCATCTCTACGTCTACCCCAGACCCAATCAGGTTGAAAGCCTACGCCAGTTATATCTCTTGATTCATTATCATTACCTGTCCATGTAACAGTGTTAAAAAATAAACCTGGATCGTCTATAGTTGTATAAGCCATTATCCGTTCTCCGCTAAGTTTTTAGTACATAACGCAAAATAGCCCGAAGGTACAGAATATTCAAAGTTACCATGTCCGTTTGCATCTGAGTTGCCTGATGAGATTGAGTAAGCTGGAGAGCCAAAGTTTGCTGATGTTCCCTTACCTGAACCATAGGCACTTGTTGCTATAAAATATTCTAAACCACTTGTAATAGAAATTGCACCTGTTCCTGTTGACCCTGATGTTGGATCACCACTATTTTGAAATGTGCCATTTTTAGAAAAGTATAATTTATTATTATCTAAATCTAAAGCAACACCTAATATATCTCCTGAACTTAATGATGCACCATAAGAAGTTGCACTATCACCTACATAGTAATTTCCATTATTAGCATCATAACCATAAGATGTTGATGTATAACCAATTTTAACATTTGTAGTTTGTTGGAAATGTGACATAGTTGCTATACCAGTATTTACATAATCATTAGCTGAATCAAGTTTAAATTCTGCATACCACTTACCTTGTGTAACTCCTATTGTAGATGCGCTTGCTCTCCAATTAGCATCTGATGATGAAAATTTTAAATTACCCTCAGTTAATGTTGGAGAATTACCAATAACTAAATCATTTAATGTTGCAAAATTATTTGTGCAAGTATCTGTAGATTGACTAGTTGCTCCAGCAAGTGATGTATTCAAATCATTACCATTTCCAGACGTATCAGCACCTAAATCTGAACTATCTTTAAATTCAAGATAAAATCCATTTGTACCAAAAGTAACATCATTTTTGAAATCTATTGGTTTCCAAATCGTAGGACTATCTTCGTCAAACTCTCCAAATGCTGTGGGTGCTAATTGTTGTCCATCTATAAAAGCAACTTCACAAGCATACCCAGGAAAGTGATCTGTGTCTTGTTGTTTTCTAAAAAGATAAATGACATCACTTGAATCATTAAAACCTAAATTAGAATTTAGAGACATAGCAGTTGTTGATGAAAAGGAAGTTTCTTCAACACCGTTAACATACATTCTTTGTCTGTTACTTTCTGTTGAATCTGCACTATTAACTGCAACAACAATGTGCATCCAACCTGTAGTATCTCTAAATAATCTGTTTGTATTTAATTGAAAACCACCACCGCCTGCTTCAGTGTAAAATGATAATCTTCCATTTTGGTCATCTCTAAAACGAACACTTATATAATGAGTTGGTGATCCGCCAGTTCCTCCCATGTGTATTAATCTTGGCACATCTGAGTTTCTTTTGCTTCTTTTAATCCAACAAGAAAAAGTAAAAGCTTTATTTGAAGTTCCAGCTTGTGATAATGTTTTACTAAAATGGTCATCTGTACCATCAAGTCTTATTGAATTACCTACATTGTAACCTGTGTCTCTAACTGAATTTGCTCCAAGAATGGTAGGCATTAATTCTCCAACGTTGGCAGATGACCAATAGGTCTTTCCATTACAGGGTTTTCCTCTGTTCCTGTATTAACGTTAGTATACAAAGTTTCTAATGCTGCAGTGTCTGCTGCATTAGTAATCGATGTTTCCATCTGAGCTGCTTTCGTTCTAACTGCTGCTCTGTGTGTTGTAATTGAAGATGGTACTGCTGTGCCAGCATCTGCTTTTCTAATAATATACCAATCTGTTTCTTGTAATATAACAGCAGCTTGTTTTTTAATGTTTCTAATTAATACTGTTTTTAAACCTTCAGTTTTTACATCTCCAACTTCTTTATCACTTGGTAAAAACCCATTATCTGAGTCTGCTTGTGTCCATAAAGTATCTGCATGTGCTTTGGCGGTTGCTGTTCCATAAGAACCTGTAACTTTATTATTTGCAAAAGAGTAAGTTACATCTGTGTTTACATACCACTCTTCATTTTTTTTATTTGTTTCATTTATTGTAACAGTATAAATACCAATGGCATTTCTGTCACTTTCACTCCAAAGTGTAAATATTGATTTTGGATATTGAGTATCTCCAATAACAACACCTCTGTTACCTGCAAAGTATTTTGTTATTGATCCTGATTCGACTAATGCAAACATATTATGATAACGTTAGGTTTAGATTTCTTCCGACTTCTAAAAATTTTGAGCCGTTATATCTAAACACAAACAAGTCTCCTTTACTAGCTGTTGTGGTTAATGTTGGTGCTGTATCCGCTGTAAATTCATATGCAGCGTTAAATGATAGTGTTCTTGATCCTGTGCCATCTTGTATAACAAGCAGTGAAACAAATTGGCCAGCGACAGCATTTGATCCTGCACCTAAAGTTCTGTTTGCACCAAGAGTTACTTTTGCAACAGGAGATGCTGCAACATCCCAAGAGATAGTTGATGCATCTGTTAGCGTAGCTTCTTGGTTAAAAGCTGCAGCACCAAATATAGAAGTACCTCCAGCTGACATATCCATAGTCAACGCTGTTACAGCAGAACCACCATCATCACCTTTAAATATAATATCTTTGTCTTGAACACTTGAAGTTATAACTGCATCGCTTGAACTGTTACTGATATCAAGAATAGATGTTCCACCAGATTTAAATGTTACATTGTTACCCGCTGCATCTAATACTATGTCCGCAGCAGCATCAACAGTAAGATTATTAGCACTAATGGTCATATCAGTGCCATCACCTTCAATTTTTTCTGAATCACCACCAAAAACTATTCCAACATTGTTTGGAATGTGTACATCTGATGTAGCTGTTAAATTAATTTTAGCTCCAGAAGTAATTGTTAGGTCTGTGCTATCACCTTCAATTTTTTCACCAGATCCAAAAGTAATACCAACGTTTGCTGGTATAACTACATCAGCTGTTGCCGTTAAATTAATGTTATTACCAGTGATAGTTAAATCTGTACCATCACCTTCAATTTTTTCTCCGTCATCACCAAAAGTTAAACCTATATTTGCAGGAATATTTATGTCACCACTTGATCCAACTTCAAAAGTAATATCTGTTCCATCGCCTGAAATTGTTTCTTCAGCAGCTCCTAGCATAATTTTTTTACCTGAAGCCATGAGTAGTGCAGAAACATCTCCATCAAATCTAGCAACTTCAGTTGAAGAGCCTCCATCATTAACTTTAAATATTATATCTTTATCTGATGTTGCAGACTCAATAATAAAATCAGTTGAACTATTTGTAAACGTAGCAATCGATGTGCCACCATCTTTAAAAATTATATCTGCACCATCTGCATCAAGAATAATATCTGTTGTAGCATCTAACGTAATTGTAGATCCTGAATCTATCTCTTCGATAACAGGTGTCGTTAAAGTTTTATTTGTTAAAGTTTGAGTAGCAACAAGAGATACTAAAGTTGAGTTAGCACCATCAGGCAATAACATTTCATTTGTAACACCTGCTGAGTGTGGTTGTGCTTTTAATATTTGACCATGTGAATTATTTTCACAATTAAACTGTATTGCTCCTGAGTTAGAGTTACCAACAATTGTAACATGTCCTGTACCTTTTGCTAATAAATTTAAATCAATATTAGAATCACCACCTGTCGCTGATAACTGTGGTGGGTTTCCAGTTGCTGCGTTTGTTACATCAAACTGGTTGACTGCTGAACTTGTCGTTTGAAATATTATTTGTTCGTTACCGTTTTCATCACCAATAAAATGTGCATCATCAATTAAAATATTATGTGAGTTAGTATCTAAGTTACCACCTAATTGTGGAGATGTGTCTTCTACAACATTTGATATTTCAGAACCTGATACAAGACCTGCTGTTAATGTAGATCTTGTAATTTTTTTAAGTCCACCACCTGAAGTATCTACTGCTAGTAATACATCATCACCAGCTACAGTAGATATTTCTGTTAAAGAACCTACAGCTACTGAATTAAAGTTTGTACCATCTGCAATTAATAAATTACCTGCAGTATTTGTACCCATAGTAATATCATCACCAGCAACTGTAAGATCTCCAGTTATACTTAAGTTTCTAAATCCAGATATATCTTTATTAGAATCTGCAATAACTGCTAAAGATGCAGATACAGTTCCTGCTGTAATACCATCTAGTAAATTTAACTCTGCAGCTGTAGAAGTAACACCATCTAAGATATTAAGTTCTGCTGCAGTCGAAGTAACTCCATCAAGTATATTTAATTCTGCTGCAGTTGAAGTAATAGTTGTACCACCTAAACTTATAGCATCTGCTGCAAGTGTATCTACATTAGCTGTACCATCTATAAATAAATCTTTAAACTCAAGAGAAGAAGTTCCTAAATCAATATCATTATCTGTAATAGGTACAATAGCACCATCTTGTACTCTAAACTGTTGTACAGAAGATGATGATACATTTACATAAAATTCTAAATGATTATTAGTAGAGTCAACTAATACTCTGTTTAAAGTGTTAGCATCTCTAATTGAAGTTACAGGTCCACCTTCACCCGCAGTTCCATCATGCGTGTGTCCTGTAGTTGCATTAAATGCAGCCAATACTTGGTTAAACTCATCATTAGAATGAGCGGCAGTGATTGTATCACCTGTTGTAAATGTTGATTGTCTTGCTGAATAACCTGCCATTATCTTCTTCCTCCTGGGGTAAATTCTAATTGAAAACCTTTTACTGAAAATGAATCAGCACTGTTTTGATCATCTATTTGTAATGCTATAGCGAATCCTGATCCTTCTACTGATTGTCTAAGTAAAGGTACACCTGATGCATCATATAAAGCACTACCATATAAAGCTACGCCATATTGACCAGCACCTGATACATTGGGTAATGCTATCTTAGATGGTTGTGGACTATCTTGATCATCATAATTATATCGTAATGCTAAATTAGCATCAATACTAGTCCCTTCACCTTCATAGTTTAAATTAACTCTTTGCATGTATTTTCTAACACCTGGATCTCCCATAACCATATCAGGTGATCGATACACTGCTTGAATCGTATTTGTGGTAGTTCCTGCACCAAATGTATTACCAGTTTCCATTTTATAAATGTATCCATCAAATCCACCAAAAACTTGTGTTTCAACTGAACTAATAAAATCTGAATCTGTACATGATGGTTTAATACCAACCATATCAGCATACTCAAAACCAATAGATCCTCTATTAGGATTATTTTTTAATACACCAATAATTCCTTTTGATGATGCTTGTGATCCAGCTGTAGTAGGATAGAACAGTCTGTATTGAGATTTAGCTCTTATAACAACTGATGATATTCTGTCTAAACCTATCTCATCAATTCTAGATTGTATTTGTCTAGATATAGATCCTAATTCAACGTCACCAATTCTAGCTGTACCTGCAATAGTTCTTAATCCATCAGGTGCTAGAAATATAACATCACCACCAATCTCTTGAATACTACCACCATCTCTACAGCCAATATTTCTTGTAACTTCTTGTACTGCAAATGTGCTAGATGATGTTCCTGTTAATTTATATATTCTATCTTCACAAAATATAATTAATTCATTTCTAAATACTTTTAATCCAACAACTGTAGAGTCAACTTTAAATGATCCTGCACCACTACCTGTACTAAAATTATCTTCTTCAAATGGTACACTAAATATAACTTCTTGTGAATTAGATGCACCAGCATAAAACATATGGTTTTGAAATGCTTTTACAAATTTAGGATTAGTAGGTGCTGTCCCACCACCTGTTGCATTTACTACATCAACTGCAAAACTACTATTAATTATCTGTGCAGGAGAATGTCCTGTAGCAATAATTAATTTATCAGTTCCATTAAAGTTAAACTTTTCAAAATCATATGCTATAGTAGCTGTACCTAATCCTGTTGTTAAAGTAGTAAAACTACCAGATGTTGCTCCTCTGTGAATATCACCACCTCTAGCAGCTATAACCTGATCATTAAATATTATTGAGCAATCAATTGTTTGACTTGCAGTGCTTGATCCTTGTGGAACTTGTGTAGTATTATATCTTGCTGTACCACTAACTCTTCTGTAACCACCTTTAATATCAGGTTCAAAATTTTGTAGTATAAGTGCTTCACCAGGTTGCATTGAAAACACATCTTTGTTTAGTGTTAATCCACCTGCACAACTTACTACAAATGGTGATATTAAATCAGTAGTTGGCATTATTATTTTTTATTTTTTTTTAATAATTTTAAAGCATCTTTTAATGGAATATTAGGCATTACTTTTATACCTAATGCTCTTTCAAGTTTTTCTTGAATAGTGTTACCTGGTAGTTTATCTAATTCTTTACCAAATGAAATTTTAGCCATTAATTTATCATCAGCACGTTTTTCACCATCCATGTTATCTCTAACTCTCATGCCATTTTTTTCAGACATCATTTCATCTAATTGATCTTTTTTAATCGCCATTAACTTACTCTGCCTCCTATAGTAGTTGTAATACTTTCTGCAATTGCATCTGTTCTCATGTAGTCATTTTTAGTAGCATAATCTACTTTTAATAATCTAAGTTTTCTTTGAAAATCTCTGTCTGCTAGCTGTGCATGCTGTGGATCAGATCTTAACATATATGTATAATACTTTGCTCTATCTACAACTAATGTGGCAAATCTATCTGGTAAACTCATTGTGTTATCATGTGTTGATAAATCTGTATGTGTAGTATAATAATCATAACTAATTGTATATTCATTTGTATTTGGTCTTGGACTTACACCAAAAGCTGAATGATCAGGAAGAATATATACTCTTAATGGGTCAGAATAATTACCACTATTATTTGTATCATCAGTTACTTTATATGTTTGTAAATAATTATCATAAGATATAAATACTAATTTTCTTAGTGGTATATCACTTCTAGATATTCTAACATAATCAACATCTAATTGCACACCATCTGATTCTACATAAATATATGATATTTGTGCAGTTGCTGTAAAAGTTGTGTTTAGTATTTTACCTTCTCTAAAATTAGTTACTGCTAATGTTCTATTTAAATTTTGTGTTCCACCTGGTGATGTTCCAACTCTAACAATTAGTCCACTTGTTGAACTGTTTGGACTTAAAACTCTAACTTGTATTTTATAAGTTTTATTTACAGTTGTGTTAATGGCTTGATATGCTGCTGCATCATTTAAATTTAATCTACCATTACCACTTGATGTGTGTGATGGAGATCCATCTCCTGTAGTCCAACTACTTATATTAGATGTAAACTCACCATTTGTTACTAATTCTTTTGGACCCAGAAAAAATGAATCCATATCTGCTTTTCTAAAATCAGCTTTAAAAGAATATTCGTTATCACCTATAACTAAATCTTGTGTTGTTCTAGTATATAGTAAAGGTATCTCTCCAGTTTCATTATAAATATCATGAATACCTTTATTAATAAAATCTTTTACTGCAGTTTGTATACCTCTACTTGAACTAAATGATCCTGATGTTAATTCAGTTTCATTTAATTCTCTAAGTACACTATTTGTCAGTGTTAGGTAAGTTGTTGCCATTTTGTAATAATTCTATAATTTTATTAAGTTTTTGTTCTTGATCACTTATTCTTTTTTCTAATTTAATAACCCTCATAGTATTATCTACTGGCCCTAGTGGAATAATTCTTTGTCCTGTACTAGCTTTAGTTTTTTTTGTTAAGTCGTATACTGTCATAAATCTCCTATAATATTATAAGGGGTATAAGATAAGGGGGACATATAGTCCCCCTTAAAGTGAAACAGATTACACAGCAGTGTCGTGCTGAGTGTCTGTATTTCTGTCAGTTTCGTCAATACCTGATACATCGCAAAGTACTGCAAACACACGGATTTTACCCGCACTAGATGCCGCACTTAGTACTAATACATCAAGAGTATCCGCACTTGCAACTATAGTTCTAGCTGTAGCTGTTGGTGCAGAGAATCCTGTAGCGTTAGTATCTCCATCAACATATCTGTCAACGTCACCACCTGTGATACCTAAATCAAGAGTTACTGAACCAGATAATGCAGTGATTACCTCAATTCCAGCTTCCATGATTAAAGTTTCAGCAGGGATGTCAAGTGCTCTAAGAACATCATTTTGTGCTGCTCCAGAGTCACCGTTGATTGCTGATACATCGATTGTATTTTCAACTAAATAAGGTGTTCTACCATTAGACGGATGTCCAGTAGTTCCACCAGCTGCTGTTAAGTCATAAGTAGCCATAGTTCTCTATTATCCTCCTAATTAACCAATTGTTATTACGCCAGATCTTACTGCTTCGGGTCTTAATATTTTTCTTCCGAAAACGTGTAATCCTCTGACTACGTCAGCGAATGAATCAGGGTCTCTGATTAATTCAGTTTTTGCAATATGATTTACTGTTGCAACTCCTGACATGTGTCCGTATAAGAATGCAAACTCATTTGATCCTGAAGAACCAAAAGTTTTATTTGCATCGCTTCCGCTAGACACAGCAATCGCATTTGTTGAGTACATGTTAAAACCAAATAATGGTCTGTCTGTGACTTTACCATTTCTGATTTGTGATGCACCGCCATCAGCCATTACTGATTGGTCAGAAAGTTTAGCACCTGCTTTTCTTAATTGCTCAAAAAATTCAGGTGGTGCAACTAGCCATCTGTTTTCTTCTGGCACATCATTTTTGTCAAGAACTTTTTTAGCTGCTGACACAACGTTTGCTAGAGTGTCAACTGCTGCATCACCATCAATTGGTGAACTGTCAGTTCCAGTATCACTTGCAGATGTAAGAGCATTATCAAAGATAAATTTCAATACATTGAAGTCATAGTTTCTTTTTAATGAATATGCACCTGAAGAGGTTGCAAGAGCTTCAAAGTTTACATGAGATTGTCTTTCTTCAATGTCATCTACTTTGAAAGCAAAGTAAGAACCTTGATCAACAGTCATAGTGATTTGGTCATCAGCTAATATTTGTGTATCAACTGTTTGACCTCTCGCATAGTCTTTAACTGTGATTGTCGGCTCTTTTATTATTTTTACTGTATCGCCAAAATTTTCAATTTCTCCAGCGTAATCAGTGTTAGTAATATCTTCTACCACTGATGCTCTTCTGAAGAATTTTTGAACCTTCTGACTAAAGATTTGTGGAGTAAAATTACCTTGTGACAGGTTATTATATCCACTAGCACTTCCAAAAGCCATGGTCGTACCCTCCTATTGTTTAGTTAGATTGTTATCGTTGTTCGATTCTACCTTCTAAACGTGCCAGATCAATTTCTTTTTCAAATTTTTCAAACTCATGAGGTTTCATTTTAGAGATCTCACTTGTTGTCCAAACTTTTTTCTTTGGTATGTCTGTCTCAGTACTTTTCTTAGTTTTGGTAATTGCTTTAGCAGCTTCTTTTTTTACATCAGCTTTTTCTTTTTTATTCAATGTACTAATGCCTTGATCCATTTTATATAGATCTAAAGCTCTAGCAGCTAGTTTTGCATTGGAAGTATTTTTGTACAACCAATCTTGAATAATAGGATCTTGCTTTTCAGCCCAAGAATGAAATTGATCTTGTTGTCTAATTTCACCAAAGTCTGGATGTAGTTTTAAAAGTTCTACTTCAGCTTTTTCCTTTGCAATTTGTTCCTGTTGCTGTTGAAGATTTTTATATTTATCTTCAAGTTCTGCAGTACGAGTAGTAGCTTTGTCCATTGCAATAGTTTCCATCATTGCATAAACATCAGGGTACTCTTTTCTCCAAGCATCCAATTCAGATGGACTTTTGGGTGGTACAAATTGATTAGTACTTTGTTCTAATTGACTACGCAAAGATTGAAGTTCATCTTTATGTTTTTCAATTGTAGAATCATAGTGTCTTTTCAAATCGTCATAACGTTTCTTAAAGACTTTTTCTTCAGCTTTTGCAGGGCGTTCAGCGATAGGAGTAGCCTGTTGCTCTGATTGTTCTGCAGTCTCTTCAGTTGCATTGGGGTCCGTCTGCTCGGTTGCTGCTGTTGCCTCTTTCTCTCTCTGCTCTCTTTGAAATTTAGCTAATTCACCTTTAGCAAATGCTTCAACTTCAGCATCATCTTCTCCTCTGTCCTTTTTGTAAGGATTTGGATTAGGCATTTTAACTTTCTTTTCTTGAGAAACTTTAAGAGTTTCTTTTTCTTGTTCCATTATTTTTACCTCTTAGGTTAAGTGCCTTATGGATAAGGGTAGCTTAAAACTTATGTAGTTTGTGGGCTAGTCATTATACCTTGACTAGGTGGCACAGTTGTTTGTTGTTCCATCGGTTGTTCCATATCAGCTAACATATCTGACATAAAAGATTTAACAGCTTGATTTTCATCTCCACCGTATCTTTTTATTGCAAATGTTTTTGCAACTGATAATGGTATTATAACATTTGGTTCATTGCTTCCAAATCTATCCATTAATGGTTTTACTTCTGGAAGTATTTTACCAATTGCTTTTCTAACAGATGGAGATAGTGCACTATCTAAAGCAGCATTATCTTCAGCTGTTAATTTTTTTAATCTATTTGCTAATTCATCTTGTATTGGATCAGCTTTTCTTTCTGTAACAGGCTGTGGGCTTGGGCTAACTTTTTTGTCAGCTTTACCTAAATTACTTAAATTAGGTGCTTTTGGAACTTTAGGTCTTGAATCCATCATACCAGTTGTTGTTGGTTTTCCTGTTGCGTCAATAGCCATTATGTGTATAACTCCTTATGATAATCTTTTTCTTTTACAAATTTACCAGTAAATTTACACAAAGGCTCAAATATAGAACTATATACTCTACCTAATAAATTAAATTTACCTTTTCCTAATCTCCATTTAATATCTTTAATTCTATTTGTTGCTATATGTTTCCAGAACTGTGTTGATAGTTTACTTTTTCTCATTGATTTAACTGCAGGTATTGCAAAATACCAATATCCTTTAACATGTTCTGGTGTTAAATGTAATTCTGTAAATCTTAAATCTAGTATATAATCTTTTTTATTTATTAATCCTTGTCTATATAACTCAGTGCAAATAACTCTACCGCCAACTGCTCCTCCAATCGTACCACCAATTGCACCACCAATAGGTCCACCTATTGCAGTTCCAATTGCTGTACCAGCAGCTGCTCCAGCTCCTGTTTTAGCAGCTTGTTTAGGACTGCCACCTTGTAGTAATACATTACCAGCAGACATAAAACCACTAGTACCTGCCGCTCCACCAAAACCTCCACCAAAACCTCCACCTATAGTGCCTTGAGGCACACCCATATTTGTTCCACCAGTTGGAAGTCCTAATCTAGAACCTACATATCTAATTGCAAGATCTGACCCTACATCTATTGCTGCATCTATTAATCTATCTTTAGTAGATTGTGGTTGAAACTGCTGTGGTGCAAATGAAGGTTGAAATCCCATAGCAGGTGAGATACTAGGTATTCTAGTTTGTGAACGACTTCTCTCAGTTGAAACTGTAGGAACAGGAGTAGTTGTTGCAGCAACGGGTTGTTGTGATTGAGTGGGTTCTACAATTGATCTTGTAACAACTCCTCTTTTTTCGGCTTCTTGTTTTGTTACAACTTCACCTGTTTCAGGATCTGTTGTTAATTCAATTTGTCCAGGTGCTTCTCTTTCAATAATACGTTCTGTCTGTTCTGTTAATTCATCTTTACCCTTTTTACCTGTGTAGGCTTCAAACTCACCTTGATTTAAAACTACAGGTTTATCTTTGTAAACATCTGTAGTATCTAGTGTGTATTGTCCTAATTCATTTTGTTTAAGGGTAAGAGCCATTAAATTAATTCTTTATTGCGTTTGTGTGCGTCTTTGAGGTTGAGTATTTGGCGAACTAAAGCCAGCTTCCCCTGGCATCGGTACACTACCAACTCCGATGTTGCTACCTCCAACTCCTGTTGGATCTGTTGGCGAAGCTCCAGGAGGTACTCCTCCAGTCTGCTCCATTTGGCTTGGTCCTCTAGTAGAGGCTGTATTGTTTTGATTTGCATTAACCATTCCCATTATTTGTGCAAAGATTGCTGCTTTCTCTGGATCATTTATTAATTGATCTGGATCAATATCTAAAGACTTTGCTACTTCTTTTAGACATGTATGCCATTTAACAAATGGTGCTAATGTAGGATTAGAAGCTGTTTGCATAAATGTTAATAATCTTTGCGATCTAACTTCTTTCTGCATTAGTGAAGAAGTTCCTTGTGCTTTAACTTCTAAATCACCTTTAATCTGTGGAGCGTCATCAGTAAATTGCATATTAAAATGATACATTGCTTCACCTAGGGGTTTGATTAAATAATCGTCTATATTTTTAATAACTGTTTTAATACTTAATGCAGCAGCACCCATAAGCATAGACATACCCGCTGCTGTTCTTGTTGTAGATTGTACACCTGTTGCTCCATGTGAATAAGAAGGTATACCTGTTGATTCATCTGCAAGTTGTCTAAACTTATCAAACATTTGTAAATTTTCATATGCAGTATTAGGAAACTTAACTCCATGAACTGCCTGACCTGTTTGACCACTTTGTCTTCTAAATATTTTACCAGGAAATATTTTCATATCTTGTCCTGGAACTAACATTGTTTCATCAACATCAAATACTAAATTACCTGCTAAAGCTAAATTATCAATAGCCATTCTTGCATGACCATTCATAATTTGCTGTGAGTCTTCCATATTTTCTGCAACACCAACACCAAAAAATTGATATGGATTTAATTCATATGGACATACTAAGTATGGAATTCTTTTTGGAGTAAATGGATTTTCAACCATTCTAAGAATGTGACCACCACAAATCCAAATATTAACATGGACAAAATTTTCTTCACTTTCAAATTCAAGATCCTCATCTTCTAATAAATCTTTATTTATAATACCCCAATATTCTAAAACTTCAAATCTATTTTTATAAATACTAGTAATATTTTCTCTATCGTATAAAGAAGATTCATATCCTCTAACTTGATAATTAGGTCCTTCATCTAAACATGCTTGAACAGCATCAGCATTAAACATAGGTTTTTCTTTTAAATCTGCTAACTGCTGTTTATTAAAACTATGTCTTTGTATAACATAATCTGCATCATTAATACTTGTAGCATTTGGATCAGGATAAAAATCCCAACAAGATACTGCTTCTATACTTGGTACTGTTTTTACTTTATCAACATAAACATTAATATCATTAATTCTATCATAACTACCATATGTTTTTGTATCAGTAAAAGGTCCTTTTAAAATACCAGTACCCATTAAACACATTTCAAAAAATGTGTGTCTTAAAATAGTAATTGCATTTGATTCTTCTAACTGATCATGAATAAGTTTTTCCATTTTAGAAGCAGCCATATTAGCTGGCTCTATTTGTGGCTCACCTTGAATTGATGATCCAGCTTCAAAACCTAATTCTTCGTAATCTTGTGCAAGTGTTTTTATTAAATCACTAGCTGTTGCTCCTGGAGGAATATTTTTTCCATCACCATTAAATCCATATAAACTTTTTATAATGTCAGAATTTTTAGGACTTGGATTTGCAGGTGAAGGTCTATCTCCACCACCCATTTGTTTTTCTTGTGGAGTAACCATTCTTGCATACTCATCAATATTTTCTGGAACAGATGTTGGTTTTATCCCTAAAGGAAACTTTCCTTGAGAAAATAAAACTTCTATAATCTGACCAAAAGATGCAAGAACTTTTGTTTTTGTAATTTTAACAAATACTTTAGACTTTTCATTTTCACGAAAAGCCATTTCAGGACCATAGATACCTCTATAGTTTCTGTAAGACTTGAGCCATCTTTTTTCATCATATATTTTAGATGTCTCTGCTTCTTGAAATTTATTTCTTACATAGCCAACGAGATTGTTGTCCACATAAATTTCTCTCTTATCTTTATCGTCAGCCATGTTTTATTTAATTAGTAGTCTCTTTCTTCAGCCATTCTAAAAATTGCTGGATCTACTTTAGATTTTGATTTACCTTTTGCATCATTTTGATCTCCAGCCATATCTCCTTGATTCACTTTTGAATTAGGATCTATTTCCATAGCATCGTTAGGTCTTTTTGGTGCATCAGGTGCAAGTTCTCCATGCATGTATCTTTTCATCATAGTTATGTCTCCTTATTTTTTTAATATATCTTCTTGCCAATCTTTTATAAATTTTGTAAAATTGTCGTTGAAGTTTGTCCAATATTCTTTTACTTGTTTGTAAGTTGGAAATATAAACATTATATTTTTCTCCTTATGGTTTTGGTGGTCTGTATTCATCACCTTTTAATAAATCATGAATACCATATTTTTTACCTGGTTTTTCTTTTGGTTTATTACCAAATTGTTTTATGACTTTTTTAACTTTATCTACAATTTTTTTAGTTTCCATATTAGCATATACTTCAGCTATGAAGTTGCTTTTAGGTCCTAATTTATTTCCGTTATCTTCAGCCATTAGTAATCTTTTTCATCTGCCATTTTAAACAAAGAATCTTGCACATGTTCAGCACCAGGTTTTGAAGGTACAACTGGATCATAGTCATACTCTTGATATTTTTTTGGTGCATGCTGTGTAAAATCAATATTAGTATGTTCCCTGTTTGGATTTTTTCCATCAGGTGCATCACTAAACTGTCCTTGTTTTACTTTTGCTTTTGGATCAAAATTTGCTTCCATTTTATATTCTCCTAATTACGATTGTCTATATTTTTATTTGTTTTGTCTTTATGACATTTTTTGTAGGAATTGTAGTATAACATCCGCCTTGTTTTATAGAGCCATCGGATTCCCAACTAAAGTCTGCCATAACAATTGTACGCACTGAGTCGGTATGCATCAACCACCCTACACTACAACAAACTGAAGTATTAGCTTTTTTAATTTCTATAATATCTTCCCAACTAGAATCAGATATAATATCTTCCCACCAAACCATGACAAGTTTATATGGAAAATTTTTACGATTTCTTTTTGGTAGTTTTATTTTTTTTGACACCTTTTAATTTTCCAGAATTTTCCATAGCATAAAAAACAGCCTGGCCTTTCTTTTTGCCATACTGTTTTTCCATTGCTTTTTTTATTTTCTTACCTTTTTTATTTAGTGGCATTAATATCCAAAAACTTTATCTGTTGGATTAAATTCAGTTTGTGTATTTATTCTTCTAAAATGTTTTGCATAAGCTGGATGAAGAGGTCGACTCATACATCCATATCGAAGTGCATCATATGCGTGATCTTCTGCTTTTGTATCTACATCTTCAGGATTATTTGAATCAACTGGTAATGTAGATAATGTTCTAATTAAATTTCTACAATTAGATAATATCATTAAGCCTGGTTCTTTCGTATCAGGATTAAGGGTAAATCGTTTATGCACTTCCAACTTACCGTTAATTCTACTCTTTGGAGAACGATCTGATGGTCTCCAACGACAACCATTTTGTATCATAGTTTCTGCAATACTAGGACCTACATCTCCTCGTTTTGCCCATGTACTAGAATCTAATACTCCGTAGTTAATATACTCTCCGTGTTCTAACTCAAGTACTTTTCTAGCAAATTGATCAGCCGTGTTCTTAGTGACATACAGCTCTCGATAGATCCAAATATTATTATCGTAATCAATAGCAAACCAGAGGCAACAAGCAGGAGAGCTATAGCCCCAATCTGCAGCACGAAATCTATACCATCCTTTAGGGATCTCAAAACTTTCAACCACATGTGTTTGTTTTTTAAACTCTGGAAAAGCTGAGTCATCAAATGCATCCCAATCTCCATCTAAAAATTGTCTCTTTTGAGTTTCTGGTAATGATGCTAGCATGATATAATAATCATCTGTTTGCATCAAATATGGATTATCCTGTAACTTAGCAGGTATAAACCTTCGTGAAATCTTTCTAACTCCTACTGGTGTACTAATTTTTACATCAAACTTTTTATTAGGCGTAGAAGGATTTACAAACATCTCACGAACCCACTGTGAACCTACGTTTCCTGGGTTGCCAGTTGCTCTCATAAAAACTGGTATTTCAGGATCAACCGATCTTAAAGATGATCTTAAAAAATTATATATGTCTGGAGTAGGGTATTGAGGTAACTCGTCTATTCCTATCCATGTGTACGATTGTCCTTGGTAACGCAAAACGTCTGTCATGTTCTCTGCATAACCAAACTCTATTTTTGCTCCTGATGGAAATCGCCATTCTTTTTCTTGTTCTCTCCATTTTGCTCCAGGGAATGCTCGTGAGTATAAACGTTGTGAGTGATTAATTAAATCTCTCAACTCAGGCATTGTCCTTCTTATTAAGAGTGCCCTATGCGTTGCTCTATGGCAGTATCGTAGTGGATCAACCAACATAGCGTATGATTTACCACCACCTCTTGCACCACCATAAAATACTTCTCGCTCGGAAGCGGCAAGAAATTGTGTCTGTGGACCTGTGTTAGGTTTAAAGATTACATCTTGCTCTTTGATATGATCTTGAACGGGTTTAGGTGCACTATCAATTAAGTCTTCCGTTAGTAGTTTAGTGTCTTTACCGTCTAGTGCCTTGTTTATAGTTAACAGTTTATTTTTTAAATTTTCTGCTTCACGTTTGGCAGATCGTAGACTTTGTTCTTTTTGAGCGACTTTCTTTCTACTTCGTTCAAGAATCTGCTTTGTCGATTCCCTCGCTTTGTATATTTTCTTCTTCTTGGGTTTCGGAGGTTCGACTAATTCTTTTTTTGAGTCCGACATGTGATATATATCTACCTGTTTTTCTATGTAACCAACTTGCTGTTTCTCTTAGTGAACAAGTTTTTAAATATTCTTTTGCTTGATTAAGAGCATCGAGTTCTTCTTTGATAGGTTCTAAGTAGTTAGGATCTTCTGACTGTTTAAAACCAAAAGGAATAGTCCTAGCTCTTTTTTTAATTTTTATTGGTTCCATCTTTTGCAGGTAATACAAATATACCTGATAACGATTTCATATTAACATCGAGCTGATCTTTTTTAATAATACCAACTCTATCTAGAATTTGTGTGGCAGCTGATAAACGAATATTAGAGTGTGGAGTGGTCCCGTCTTCGTCCAGAGCGTCTATGAGACGTGCAGCTGCCTTTGCAGAGTGTGTGGTGAGGTGATCCTCTGCTAAACTTAAAATTTCTTTCTTAAGACTCTTTGCAAGTTTTGGATAACTATGCTCCGAATAACCTGCTAATTCTGCTGCGTGTTTTAGGTTTCCTTTGGCTTGTCCGAACAATGCGTCTAGAAACTTTTCTTGCATATCTGTCAAGTTTTTTTCTCGAGTCTTTACTATAGTAGAATCCATGTTTTGCGTTTACAATTTCCATTAGCTCAAAGAAGTCTAGTTCTTTGATTTTATTTTTTTGCGATTTGTTTTTTTCTTGGAGCATTTAAATAATCTCTCAAAGATGCAAACCCAGCTTTTTTAACTTCGTCTGCTGTAACTCTTGCATATTTCTTTCCTTTAAATTCAAATGTCTTCTTACCTTTTGCTTGTCTAAATGCATCTGCAAATGATGTTGGTTTAGGTTTTGCATCTACTTTTGGTTTAGCTGATACATCTTTAACTGTTGCTTTAGGTTTAGTATCTGTAGTTGCAGTTACTTTTTTAGTTGTAACTGGTTTAGATGTAATTTCATTTGCTCTTTTTAAAGATTTACGTGCTTCTAATTGTGCTCTTGGTGATCTAGGATTAATAGATAATGTAGTCTTCTTAGGTTTTAATGTTTGAGACGTAATTCTATTAGCAGCTCGAAGAGCTTTAATCTCTTCAAGTTTAGCTTTAGGTGATTTTGGATTTATACCACCTTCATCAATATTTTTCTGTCCGTATTTTTTATCTTTGGGTCCTCTGATTCTACTCATTGTCTTTATCCTCTTTATAAAATTCTTCTCTACGTTTGTCTGCTTCTATTTCTGCAATCCAACGTTTAGTTTCTGGGTCTTCTGGATCTTTTGCAATATAAAATCTATGCATATAATCTAAAAATAGAACTAATGTACATAGAAATAGTAAAAGATCGATCATGTTATCCCTGGTTAAAGGCTTTTGCCTATGTTAGTTGGGTTAACTAGTGATGACCTTGTGTGCAATCGTGTGCTTATTCGTGTGTGTCCCTTTAGTTAATCCCATGTTATATTATATTATACGAAGTTTACAACTTTTGTCAAGTATTTTCTTTGCAATATTTGCAGGTGCGACTTAATTGTACAAAAAAGTTGTTGACAAATTCCGCAGAGGGTGTATAATAAGTACCTAGGTACTTCCCAGGGGGCCTTTATATCTATTACAAGGGTAAATTTACA
>VTLG01001736.1_pt1 | contig 50026 bp, 62 predicted proteins | sample 4694571 | NCBI WGS metagenome assembly VTLG01 (sample SAMN12604809, study PRJNA352737) | marine metagenome | biome: ENVO:00000447; feature: ENVO:00000209|ENVO:00000569|ENVO:01000036; material: ENVO:00002151; isolation source: viral sequences binned using virsorter ... | reverse complement strand
CGGTAATAATAATGGCATCATAGGAGATATAAAGGCTGTAGGAAACTCTATAAAAAATGCTGCATTGGACTTTGCAGGTTCAACTGGTTTAAAGCCTGCTACATATTCTGTGGGTGCTGATGGAAAAGGAATATCTAAAGGTGGATTGAACGATGCTACTATTATGGATTTTCCTGCACTACTTTTAAATTCTGTTATTAACGCAGAGGAAGCCGCATTACTTAACCCTTATTGGAATGATGCTACTAAGACCTATGATAAATCTAGGGATGTAAATGGTGATGGTGTACCCGATTACGACATAAACGGAAATATGATCAATCCAAATGAATTTAATAGTGGAGTATATAAAAAAGACGAAAGTACTGGTCAGTATGTAAAATATAAAGGAGATGGAACAGTGGATGATGGTGGAAATACCGCTCCAGGAACTTCTGATTTTGATAAGGTTGTAGCCACTGCTACTGAAAAAGCGATAGAACTTGCTAACAATAAAGTACAAACGGCAAGTGATGCTCTTACAGAAACATCTCAAGGTGATACTGCTATGCAAGCAGCTGAAGGAATTGTAGGGGGTACAGAACAATTACCAAGTTCCACTTCAGTAGCAGAAGCAACTAAGAATATAACTGTAGATGAGGATGCTGCAGGAACCAAAATAGAAGGGGATGCATCTAAGTATGCCACTTCACAAATTACGGCTGATGTAGATACTACTGGTGAAGCTACTACGATAGACCAAGTACAACAAGGTACAATCTCTTCATATAAGGTTGATACTGTAGCAGATGATGTAACGAAGGATATTTATCAAGTAGATCCAATTACTGGTGTTGTAACAGATAAAGACCTAGTTGATGCAGATAGTCTTGTAATCGATACAACAGGTTTAGCTACTGGTGTAAATAAAGATGGTTCTGTCAATTTAGTTGGTAAAGCCTTAGAAGACTATGCCACTCAAAATACAGCTAACATTGTAGATACAACTACTACAGCAGGAAAACTTTTAGCACTACAATTAGGTGAAGGTAACTACACAGATAGTAAATCTACTATCTTAGGTCAGATTGATATTATCTCTAAGATGTTTGTAGATGCCAATGGTAATCCAAGAATACCGCCATCCCATTCAAAAGTAGCATCGGCTGTTCAACAGATTATAGGTTTTAGTGGTGCATCTGGAACGGCAGCTCAAGAGCTTATGATAAATGCTTTGACGGATACGACACTTACTATTGCTAAAGATGAAGCAAGTGGTTTTGCAGCGATTGATGCAGCAAATTTATCTAATAGACAACAAGCTATCATTAATAAATCACAAGTATTAGCCAATGTAGAGATTGCTAATCTGAATACTCGAACAAAAGCAGCCGTTCAAAACTCTCAGAACTTTATGAGTATGAACTTAGCTAATCTTAGCAATGAACAAAAGGCTGAAGAGATTAATAAACAAAATAGAGTACTAGCATTATTTGAAGATTCTAAAGCGGTAAACACTCAAAGGATGTTCGATGCTCAAGCTAAGAATGATTTTGAGAAGTTTTATGATCAATTAAACGTACAAGTTCAACAATACAATGCTACGGCAAAAGATAATTGGACAAAGTGGGAAAAGGGAGAGATTAACGATAATGCAGAGTTCAATGCTACATTAGAGAATAATCGTGAACAATTCTATCAGACAATGCAATATAACATTGATCTGGCAAATGCTAAATGGCGACAAGCAGTTACCCTTAAAAATACTGAATTACAGTTTGAGGCTGCAAGTGCGGATGCTAAGAATATGTTTAATCTAAGTACGGAAGCTCTTAATCAATTATGGGATAGGGCTGATGCAATCTTTGATTATGCTTGGAAGTCCTCTGAAAGTGCATTAGGTAGAGATAACTCAATAGCAATAGCTAATATTCAAGCATCTGCTGCAGGTAAGTCCTCAACTGGTGGATTTTGGGGTGCATTGGCTAGAATAGGGGGTTCGTTCTTAGGTACAGAAGCGGGTGTATCGTGGCTTACAGGCTTATCGGATGTACAATTAAAAGAGAATATCAAGAAGATTAAACAGAACAAATTTGGTATAAATTTTTATCGTTGGGATTGGAATGATAAAGCCAAGGATTTAGGTATCTCTGTTCCTTTTGGCTATGGTGTATTAGCACAAGAATTACAAAAAACTCACCCAGAGATGGTATCTGAACACGATAGTGGATACCTCATCGTAGATTATGGAAAGTTACAATGACATTTGATCAAGCAATCGTAAAAGCAATCAAAACCTTTTTAAAAGGTGATATGCCACCAAAGTTAATGGAACTTGCAGAAGGTAATCTAAAATATACCCCAGAGTACTTAGATGAGTATGCAGAAAAGGTAGAGATGGATTCTGATATAGAAGAAGAGGAAGCAGTAGATGAGCAAACAAGAACAACTATATAGAGGCCCAATACCTGGTGAAAACTACACTTCTGATGTACGGAATTATCCTTGGCATCGTCCACCAGATTTAACTGATTACGATGAAATCGTAGACTATGCCTTTAATAATATGGCTGATGAAGACAACATCGATAAGGTTATTGCCCTTCTAGGGGCAGGAATGGATGTAGCTACTCTCGTTGGTATCGCTCATCTTCAAAACATATCTATAGGTAAATATTCTATTGATATGGCTCTTCTTACAGCAGGACCCTTGGCTAGACTTTTACAGATCCATGCTGAAAAAGCAGGTATTACTGTAGATATGGGTTTAGAAAATCCTAATCCACCAACAACTAAAGAAGACGTTCTAAGGGCATTAGGTCAAGAGAATGAAGAGATTGTTGAACAAGCTGACACTCCAGTGGAAGAACTACAAGAAGGATTGATGTCTAAAACAAATGAGGTTGCTTCTGAAGAAGAACAAAATGAAATGCTTGGAATGATACCAGATACTTTGGAAGAAAGGGTTATTGAATAATGGCAATAGTTGCACAACAATTTTTAGAAGGTTTTGCTGAATCCTTTACCACCACAATGGAAAGGCGAAGAAAAAAAGAACTTGCTGAAGAAAAGGCAAGAGCAGCAGCTTTTAAAAAGGCCGTTACAAAGGCTCAAAACGAAACTGATACAAGAGTAGACAAAATTAAGATCGCTGATGCTGTAGCAGCTGAAACAGGTTATGGAGATAATAACACTGTTAAGAACTATTTATATAATCAAGCTATAAATCTTGATGTTAAGGATGGCTTAAAACTCCAAGAAAACTTAATTAATGCGATAAAGTCTGGTGTACTAGATCCTAATGTTGATTCACAAATAGGTGATATATCAATTAATGTAGATAAAAATGTTGGTAAAAAACTTGATTTACCACCTGGAGTAAACGTAAATGATGCAGGTCTTGTAACTTTTCCAGGACAAGAAGGTCAATCTACTTTTAACTTTTTTGGTGATAAGAGTGATATTCCTATTGCTTTTGAGTTTAAAGGAGATGATGGAGAAGCTGTACCAGTTAAAACTATTACAGAAGCTCTTGCTGAATCTGGGGCAGTAGATACTAAAGCTTTTTTTAAGCCAGAGCCTTTACCAGTTTTTAAAGATTTGAATGAATTTAAACAATGGAGAACTGCTAAAGTTGCAGATGGTAGCATTACAAAAGAGGGTGAAACCTTCGATTATAATCCCAAAGGTCTTTTTAATGATGGTTATGCCGATAGTATAACTATGGTTGAGAATTTACTTAAAGAGCAAAAGTTTGATGAAAAGTATAAAAACATTTTTGATCTTTCTTCTTTAAATTTAGGTAGTTTAAAACAAGAAACTTTTGAAGTTGTTTTAGGTATAGCAGAAGCTCAAGCAAATGGTGAAACTGCAACAAATAAACAAAAAATCCTAGATAGAATTGAAGATTTAAGAAAAAGCTTTCTGAATACTTTACCTAGAAATAAAGTTTATATGTTTGAGGATTCTTCCAAGTGGAACTCTAAGAACATTGCTAATGTCAGATCTGAATTAGAACAACTAAGTAATGATGATTTTAAAAAGCTTGGATATGCCAATAAAAATACAATTCTTAAATCAATTACTAAATTTGAAGCCATTACCAGTGCTAATGATACATCTTCCATTGAGGGGTTACTTAAATTTAATACAGACGATAATCCAGATTATATGCAAGCTGTTATTGATAAGGCTAATAAAATTTCTAATAATTCTGATCTTTCACCTTTAAATAAAAACAACCTAGATACATTAATAAGTTTAGCTGAAGTAAAGATGCTAAGAATAAATGCTGAAAGAGAGGAGGAAGAAGAAAATCTTATTCAAAAAAATTCTGCTGAAAGTTGGGCAAACGATCCTTTTAATACTAGTAAACTAGCTACAATCGATGGAAAAGATGCTGAAGATCTACTTGCAGCATTAGAGGTAGAGATTACCCGTAATAATAATAATTATTTAAATTCTGTGGGCAATCAAAAAAAAGAGTTTAGTGTTAGAAATGCAAATCTCTTAGATGCCCAAGCCTTTTTAAAAGATAAAATTGAGGCCTATAATTTAGAACAAGTTGGTTCTGAAGATATGGTTCTAGATAATCTACAGCTTGATAAACTATCTGAACTAACATCAGATCAATTACTAGGTAACATACAGATTATTAGGAAGAGATTAAAATCAATACTACCTGTAGAGGGTGGTACATTAAATGAAAACCAAATTAAAAATAGAACTAAGTTACTACAAGCTTATGAAGAAATCATTGGTCAGTATGAACTTAAATTAAACACAAATGCAGAATTAAATAATAAGATTAAAGAAACTGGAGTAAAGTTTGGGGATGAAAACTATGGCGGTATGCTTGAATCTCTTATGCAAGATAATCAAGAAAGAATTAGTGAACTAGTAGAACAAAGACAGTTTGATCCAGTAAGTGGTACTTATATTTATGACGATAAAACCAAAGAAATTGAATATAATTCCTTAGTAGCTCAACAAGAAACATTACAAAGAAAAATTAACAGTACTAAACAGCCTGGTGAAAGAAAGATTGTATATTTAAGAACCTCTCAGCCAGTTGGGGATGGATTTGTATCTGTAATCGATGTATCGAAGCCATACACTTACGATGGTGTTAATTATTATGATGCAACTGGTCAAGAGTTATCTAGCACCGAACTTGAAACCATAAGTTCAAATGGTATCTTTGTAGGTGATGATAAAGTTATGGAGATAGAGGAAAAGTATGCAAAGCCTTTTAAAGAATTTACTACAGCCAGATTACAATCTTCTAAACAGCTAAGATATTTAGCAACTGCTTTTAATATTATTGACCAAAATCCAGGTGCCAATAATAGCATACTTAAAGCAGGTAAAAGCATTGCTCAAGTTTATCAAGATGTTGTAAGTGCAGGAAAATTTATAGCAGCGAAAATGGCTGAAGGACAAGATCCAAACAGTGAAGAACGTAGAAAATATACCTATCAAGAAGCCATTGGTATTGTTGAAAGTTTGTACGATGCAACTAGTGGAAGTAGAGAGCTTGCTTTTGTTGCTTTGGGAATAGCTTATGGTGTAGCAGGCGAAAGAGGGTCAGAGGGTATGGCTCTTTCTGATAGAGAATTAAATAAAACAATTGAGAGTCTGGCACTTGGAAAATATAATCCAGAAGAAGCAAAATATATTATAGCATCAAGAGTAAAAGAGATAGTTGCCAATGATGCTGAAAGATTAAATAATATACAGGCATCATTCTTTATAAAAAGAGGTGGTGAAAACTCTCCTTTTATTGGTGATAATATGATTAATTATATGACCAAAACATATTCTCAAGATACCATTCTTAAAGAAACACTCGAAACCACAATGGGTATGGGAAGGTATAAGACTTACGATAACAACTTTGATCAAGTCATTAAAAAAATGGAAGCTATAAACTCAAATTATAATAAAGATACAATTAATAAATACATTGATAAAATAAATGAAAAATATCCAAATGCTCCGAACAACCAAAAAGAAGTAACTCTCAATAAATTTTTATATCAAGCATTAAGATTAAAGTTAAAAAAGGCTGTTACTTTTGCAGAGATAGAAAGATTAAATCAACTTTTAAATGATGATGATCTTACAAATGACGGACCTGCTAGAGATGAGTTCTATCAAAGAATTGGCATGGATGGTGAGTTTTTTAGAAGAAGAGGGGATTAATTAATATGGTAGAAGCCTTAGATATGTCTGACTTCGATAGCGAAGAAGAAGAAAATAATCAGACAGAAACTACAGTAAATACTTCCATAGAACCTTTGGATATGTCTGACTTTGATGAAAGTATAGCATCTGACACTTCATCTTCTAATGAAAATAATACTAGTAGTCTTTTTTCTGACTTAGACGAACAAAATCTATCCGAAGAGGATGATCCCTTTTTAAATAATCAAACTTCTATCCAAGCAAAACCTATTGGCTCTGATATGTATGAGGGGATGACATTAGGTCAAGCAAAAGAACTTTATCAATTTTATTTAGATCAACCAACTACCAAAGTAGATTTTCTAGGACAGGCAACTTATACAGATCCAAACACAAATGTTACTTACAAGGTAGACAAACCAGTAGGTAAGGTTTTTGGTATGGAAATACCCTTTAGTGAAACTCCTACGGGTCTAGGTCTTTTCCCAGATGATGTACAAGCAGGAACTGATCCAGTACCAAGATACCTTACAGCAGTAGGTGGTGCAGCTAGAGAAATAATTGAATTGGGCGGTGCAGTTGTAGATCTTGTAACTAACACTACGATTTTACCAGATACAAATTTAAGTGAAGGTGCTACTTCACAAGAAACACTGACTAAATTTTTTCCTAAACAAAGTTATGGGTCATCTATTTCTGATGCTCTAATTACTGAAATACCAATTATCATTGGTTCTTTTTTCACAGGGGGATCAGGTGCTACCAATTTAGTTAAGAATGCAGGCAAACTAAAAGATAAAGCATTTAATACTAAGATCATAAAAAACTTTTTTGGTACACCAAATGGTAAACTTTTAGCAGCTGTTGGAAAAGAAATTAATCCATTAAATAATCGTTTAGTACAGATATCTCCACAGAAAGTAGCACAATTTCTAGCAGGTGATGCGGCTGTTGCAGCTGTACTTCCATCTGATACTTCTACACTTCTATTTGGTGAAAATGCTATGATCGATATGCCAGAGATGGTAGATTTTAGTTTCAAGCCTGGAGATAAAGAATATGAAAAAATACTAGCAGCTAGAGGAAATATTTTCTTAGATGGTTTAATTGCAGCTGGGATACTTAAAGGTGGTGTAGATGCAACCACAACAGCATTAGGTTACTTAAAAAAGATAACTGCTTGGCCATATGCTAAGTTGTTTGGAAGAAATGCAGACCCATTAGAAATTTTAGGTATAAGGATTGCAGATGGTGATAAGCAAGAGATTGTAAGAAATGCCTTAAATGATCTTGCAAACATTAAACCGAACATGACAATTGAAGAGATTGAAGAAGTTAGCAGATCTGTAGCTACTGCAATCTTCCAAAATAAAGATGCCTTTATACAGTTTGGCAAGGAAGGTGGAGCACCTGTAGACGTTATTCTTACTGCAATGGATGCTTTGTCCAGAGCCGATAATATTGATGAATTAATTAAAGCTAAAGGAATTAAAATTCAAACTGGTATTATTGCTAACCAAAAAAATCTAGCAACAGAAGGAGCAAAACCAAATGCTCTATTAGCACTTAATCAAAAACTAGATGAGCTAATAGGTCCTGATGCTCAAGCTAAAATAGCTCAAGGAACTGTTGCTATAAATGATTTAGTTAATCAGATTATTACAAAATCAGAGGGATCACTTACCCCCATCAAAGGTAAATTAGATGACATCGATAATTTAGTTACCGCAAAATTTCTATCTAATAACAGTGAAAAACTTGCCAAGCTTCTTAAATTGAATCCATCAGAAGTAGGGTCGGCTCAAGAAGGAAGTAAGGATGCTATCGTTAATTTATTAAAGCTTAAATATACTGAAGACAAAGGTAAACTTTATGAATTATTTGGTCAAGTTAAGGGCGGTAATATTTCTACAAGTGAATGGGTCAATAGCCTGACAAAACAATTAGATGCTTTAAATCCAAAACAATTTACGTTGGCAGCAGATCAGCTTCCAAATACACCATTCAAGACGTTACTTGAATTGGTTCAAAGGAAGAAAAACGTAACTTCAAGAATAGTTAAGGGAGAGAAAGTAGAATATGCTAATCCAAAACTTGAAACTGTTAAAGAAAGAAATGAAAGGGTCATTAAATTCTTTGAAAAGCAAGGTATGGATTATGCCTATTTCTTTCAAAACATAAGACCAGATTTAAGAACATTAGCTAATACATTTAAAAAGACCCCAACCAATGCAGGTAATACGGCTCTATTTCAAACTTTTAAAGGTTTAGTTGATTGGTTAGATGAAGACGGATTGAAAATAGCTAAGAAGTTTAGTGGCAAAGGTCAAGAGAATAAGCAATTTGCCGTAGATGCTAAGAAGGCTATAGCTTACATGAAGAATGAATTTGCACCTTTTTGGAAGGATGGTGGAACTGGTGAATTTGCCGATATTTTTGATATGACAATTGGAAGAACTAGACCAGGTTCTGATGTTCCTTTTAATGAAACAACATTCCTTTCTGAAACTGATGCTCTTATAAAAGGTATGATTGGTAGTGCAAACACTCCAAAAATTAATCAGTTAATAAAAGTTCTTGATAATACGTCAGATGAAACTGCAGCATCTAATGTACTAGAATACATTATGCAAGATAATCTTATTCCAATGTTTTCTTCATTAAGAAATGAATTTAGTAAAACTGGTAGTATTAAAAACTTTGATATAACTCCACTTGAAACCGCTTTAGTTAAATATGGACAGACATTAAATAAAAACTTTCCAAATGAAGCTAAACTATTGGATAAGTTTGTAAATAATATTAGAAAAAATGTAACTGATCGAAATATTGTCGAAGCAGAACTAGCAAAAGCTGAAAAATTAGTAAATACCAATCGTGAAAGAGTACTTAATTCTACTTTAGGTAACTTCTTCCAGAAAAATGCAATTGGAGAGATTGATCGAACTGCACCAGTAACGAATGGCTTTGAACAGTTTAGAAAAATTCTAACTAATGAATCTACTGCTAGAGATGTTATTGGTGATATATTAAGTAGATCTGGTGACAATCCCCTCATAAGGGAAGCTATGCAGACCGCTTATTTAATGCAGTTAAAGACAAAGGTACTCGACATTACTCAAGGTAGCTTCGGTTCTAGGGCGGTAACCCAATCAACGACAACAAGAATTGATGAAGGTACAAGCCAATTAATTCCATTGGGTAGAGATTTATTTTCAGACAAACCAGAAGTTATGGCAGGGTTTGAAGAATTGATAGCTATTGGTGATAAGATAACTAAAAATATGAGATCTAAACCAGTGCCTACAGAGTCTGGTACAAGTTATCTAAAAGAAACAAAAGCTGCAGCAAATAAAATTATCTACTTTACGATGGGTGTTTTATCTTCAGCAGGTACCAAAGCTAGAGTTATTGCTTCTACTGTTGATGATTATGCAAGAGCTAGACAAGATGCTTATGTGCAGACAATGGATGCTCTATTTGCTAATGCTGATGAGTTCGGAAGAATTGCTTTGGAAGTTACGGAAAAAGGTATGTTAACTCCAAAAGTAAAAGAAGATATAAAGAAGAATTTTCTTAAAGGCCTGGTCTTTGTAGATGATGATGATGAATCAACTGATAATTCAATAGCTGATCAAATGAGTGCTTTATTTAGAGAGGGAGAATAAAGTAGGGCAAAGGTAAAAATTTATAACACTAACTATAACATCTACCAAAGGAGCTTATGTAAAACCCATTTGCCCTACTACAGCTAATGTAACAATTATTGCCCTACTTTACAATACTAAATATTGTATTTTTTTAAGCTTTTAGCACTATTTCTATTTCACCTTTTCGAGATTTTAACTCCTCTTTAATCTGTTTAAGAAGAGCTTCTAATCTAACACTAGATATTTCCTCTAAAGGAACTGTTAGATCTCCTAGAATCATAAATATAGGACTTTTCTGCTTCATAATTTACCTGCCTTTGTTTCGTTAGTGTTATAATTATAATTTTGGCTATGGCTTGAATTAAAGCCACGAATCAAAATAACACTAAAAATCTAATTTTGCAAGTTTTATGAGATTTATTGGAATATCAAAGAACTTCTCTTTACCCTCAACCTTGTAATTTTCTTTCTCAATAACATTACAGTTTCGTATTACTGTAGATGATACTATCGCTACGGAAAACAAGTGACTTGAGAATACAAAGAACAAAGCATTTTGATCTACGAACTTCTTTTTTCTATAAGGAATGTGCAGTGTTTCAAAATCGAACTCACCTCTCCATCCCTTTTTAATTTCTACTTCTACTCCAAATGGTTTATTGGATTTTTTGCATTCGCAAAGCAGGTCTATCCCATATTGGTCTGGATTGTCCTTTACGAGATAGCCTGCATTCGCCAAATATCTTGTAGCCTTCTCTCTTGCTTGCTGATCGAAGTTTAAGAAATCTTTATGATTAAAAGATTTAGTTGCCACAAGATCCCCCCGAACCACTGATATCACAAATGTCATGTGTTTCGATATGCTCTTCAAACTCTTCACCCAATTTAGATACCGCTTCTTTATAAGGAACTGGTGTAAGGGGTTGACCACCTCTAGAGCCATCCGCATAGCAAGTAAACCCTCGAAGCCTAGATGCATAAGATGCTAGACATTCTGTGAAGTCATGTACTGTATCTGGATTGTTATCTTTCGTTCCCCATTGAGGTAGATTAATCGTAGAGGAGATTGCCATATCCACATAGTCTTGTACATCTGCTTGGAACTTAATCCTCTTCTCATAGTCAGAAGCAAGATCTAATGCACTTTCTACTTTATCTGGATTAACCCCATATAGATCAATTAATTCTTGGGCTGCTGAATCTACAACATACTGATAGTGCCATTTCTTATTTCCTTTGAGATATCTTCTTTTATATGCCACAGAGAAGATAGGCTCTATTCCAGTTGAGGTTCCTGCTAGAATACCAATTGAACCAGTAGGAGCTATGGATCGATTAGCCACTGGTCTACTTATTTGAAGATGGTCAGCAAACTTCTTTGAGGTATCATCAGAAACACCTTTGTAAATCTTCAGCCAATTGTGAAGCTCTTGTGGAACTCCATAACTATAGTTTCTGGATATAAGCCATTCATGCATACCCATTAAGCCAAGACCTAATCTCCTATTTTTCTCTCGTACTTGATATACTTTATCGTAAGGTAATTTAGCTCTTAAAGTACCGCAAAGTAAAAACTTTGTAGACAACTCCACAATTGTTTTAAATTCTCTAATAGAATCTACTCTACCTAGATTTATACTTCCAAGATTACAAACATCTGAATCGGAATCTTTATCTGATGTTACTTCACAACAGGCATTTCTTAATGTTTCGTTTTCTTTATCAAAGAAATTAAAACTAAAGCCAGGCTCTGATGTTCGTAAAGCTTGCTCAACATTTTTTCTGAATATATCACCAACATCACCAGTTTCCATATACTGCATCAGCCAGTCCGTATCGTAATTCAAACTAATATTGGTCATATCAAGTGGGGCAGGGAAGTTAAAATCTTCTACTTTAATATCCCACAACGACTTTCCAGTAGAGCCAACAGGCATATTGTGCCAATCTTTGGCTTTAAGAAAACTTTCTGCATCCCCATGTTGCCAATTTAAAGATGCATAGATTGCTGACCTTCGGCTGCCACCCTGCATCACTTTAGAACCGATAGAGTTTATCATTTCCATCTTTGGAATAGGTCCTGATGCAACTCCACCAGTTTTACTAATAGGCGATCCTGCAGGTCGATATACGGAATAGTCTACTCCAATACCGCCACCTGTCATTAAGCAACTTTCTGCTTTCCAACTAAGGTTTGCCCAATCTTCTCGAGTATCTTCCTCTGCACATAATAAATAGCAATTATTAAAGAATTTGTTGGGTCTACCTGCATAATAAAGATAACGTCCACCAGGTATGAATTTCATCTCTTGGATGATCCTAATGAGTTCATCCTTTTCATCTCTGGTCATGTGATTGCAACAAACATCCTCAACAAGAGTTCTACTTAGTGTTTCCCAAGTTTCCGCTCCCTCATGTTTATATTTGAAGTTGAAAATGTCTTCAGAGAATTTTGATCTAAAAGCAGGATTTAAGTTAGATTTGTAACTCATCGATTATCTCCACTTCCTTGAATGACGTTTCGAGATAACCTGCTATTCAGTTTCTGAAGATTTACCAAAGCAGCATGATGTAATGGCATACCAATATCCGTACAGATTGCAGCCAAGTACCAAAGAACATCACCTATTTCCTTGAGCATCTCTGTACGATCCTCATCGGTCATTTGCCCATTTTTATCTCTGATAATCTTTTTATACTTATCAGCTACCTCACCTGCTTCACTTACTAATCCTAAGATAGGATAGGTAATTTTCTCACTTTCTGGATAAATCATAAAGTGTTCTGCTTGTTTTTGATATTGTCCTAATTCCATTACAAATGCTCTCCTCTGCTTGCCATTTCAATTAAATCTTCGATGAAGAATTTCATCTTGTTTAGGTCGTACATCAAATCGACCCCTTCTTTTTCGCCTAGTCTGTAACAGGCTTTAAATATGTCACCTCGACTTTTACTCATGCCCTTGTGACTGATCAGGTGACGTAATTCTTTTGCGTGTTTTGGGATCTTATAATAGTCGGTAGATCCACCATTCGACTTCACTTTGGTGACGTTTTTTTCTAGATCACCCCATTCCGTAACATAGTCGGCATATGTTCCTTTAAAATTATCAATGCTCATTGCTTTCTCCTAGAAGTAAAAGGAATGACATTGGTTAGTTTTTTAGTAAGTTCTGGATCTTTTTTTACAAGATCATAGTCTGGCTCAAACACAACTTCGTGAAGTTCTTGTTTGTTTGGTGGTCGGATTGCTGCACCATAAGCCAGAAGCATTTCTGGAGAATCCTCTATCAATGCTAATGCACCATACATTAAATCTAGAAGTGCATCCGCTCTGTCAGGTGAAATGTCCTCTGAAAGACAGAACCCCATTGATGCATTAAGTCTTCCATCATTACTTAATTTAATAGTAAGACCTACCTCATCTGGCATTAGGTGATTAAATCGATTTATTTTTTTCATTATTTTGTACCCCTCTTTAGTTTTTCTATTATTTTTATTGATCTTTTATTTGGCTTTTCTTTGAGCCATTGAATGGGGATCTCCTTATCAGCAAAAGGTATCCCAAGTTTTTCGCAAATCTTTGAATAGGTAGTCTTTGATCCTTTACGGATTTTTGACTTGGAGTAGTTGAAGATCATTCTCAGATCTAAAAGAGGATATTGCTCTTTAATGAGTTCTATCTTCTTTCGATCTTCTAGAAGCCATCTTCCTTTAGTTTCTAGAACAATCCCATTTGCCAATATAAAGTCAGGAGTGTAAATTCTAGAAATAGAAGGAACAAGATATGGAAGTTTAGTAGATTCATATTCAAACTTTATTTTTAACTTTCTTAACTGTTTCGATATGTCTTCCTCTAGCCCAGACCTATAACCTTTCAAGATTGCCGTCTGTCGAAGTCTATGCTTAATCAACGTACCAATGTTTCCTTGGGTTTGCTGCTTTAGACTCTGCACAAGGTTCGTATGAAGCTGATGGCCAACAGGACCCTCTAAAATCACACATGGAGCATTGTTTGGCTAAAATCTTTCTACCAGTATTCTTCTTATTAAAGATCTCTGCAATCGGCTCAAAACACCTCTCAAAGGGTAATTCTTTGATGATGGTTTCTACGTTCTTACGCATCAATTTGATGGTTTCTTGGTAATCTTTCTGATCTTGAGAAGCATCAATGCATGAGATATGACCACTGCTTTTTTCCATGACAATCCAACCACCCATTTTTCTTGAACTTCCAATAGAGTAGCCTATCATTTGTCCTAAGTAGCCGAAGGGGTCATCGTTTAATAAACCATCAAAACCTTTCTTCCATTTGTTTCTGTAAGCCCAATCTGATGCAGATTTAATATCCCAAACTTTTTTGTCGATCTCTACATCATCTTCACCAGAGATAGGATAATTGCCAATGTTCAACTCAACCTTTTTCTTTGATCCAGTGATTGGAATATCCGTTGCTTTCATCACAAGCATCAGAATGATTTCAGTAAAGTCACCAAAAAGCATTCTAAGAATATGGTTATACTGTTTTTCCTTGCCCTTTTCTCCACTTGCTTCCATTTGAAGCTGACAAGTGGGTCTACCTATGTTGCTCATTCGCAGACGAAAGGATCTTTTTTCAGTTGGCTTTAATTGTCGATGCAAGGCATCTCTAAATTCAGCTACTGCTTTTTCAATCCAATCGTCCTTGATTTCTACTTCGTCATGCCTATCATTCGATAGTTTTAGAAGTACGTCTTCTAGACGATTTTGGATCAGTTCTGCTTGCATTATTAGGCATTTGGCTGATCAAACTCATTGTCTAGAACTTCTCTAAGAGCTTCTATATTTGTAGTATCGATAGACTCATTTTTCAAAGCTTGCGTATATTTTTCTCTGATGTAGCCATTCTTATTATTGACTTGCTCAGATAAAATTTTAAGGGTCTGAATGGTTTTTTGATCCATCGGCTGAATTTCATTCCATTGAGGTTTGAAATGAACAACAAAATAAGTAGTTGCCCCTTTCTTCTTTTGCTCTGAACTTAATTCTAACTTATGATCTCTGTAGTGACCTTTTAGATTACCACTTCTCACATAATCTTCATCAAACTTTCGGATGTTTGCAGATCCAGATTGAAACATGATACAAGGTTCATTTTTTAATTCATCACCAATATCTACGATACCTCGTAAAATCCTTGTATATTTTATATGTTCCCATTTCTTTCTTGTTTCATCGTCCATATCTTTGCTTTTAGGTTTACCACAACGAAGTGTACCTTTCGTATCAATTGGTTCTTCAGTAAATAGATTTCTTACTTCTATTGTTTCACAAATAGTCGTTGCTGATTCAAAATCTCTGTGTGACCAGGTAAAGCTTTGAAGAAGAACTCTTAGTGTGACTTTATCTGCAAAGTAATCTACACCATCTTTATTTAAATGAAATTTTCCTCGATGTTCTGGATCATAGGATACTTTTAAAATTGGTAATTTAAAACCATCTGTCTTTGGTTTTGAACGACCATCATCATTCATTCGATCCAATTCTGCTAGAAGCTCAATATCTGCGGTTGCTAATTCTGTCGATTCTGCCATTTTATTTCCTATTGTAATTATAAAAGAGCTTTCCTTATAACACTAACTGTAACAGTAATCAACTATATTTCTGACATTTCCATCCAATTTTTTCCGATTGCCATTTCTATATCTAGAGCAATACTTGGTTCATAGTTCCATCTCTTCTTCATATCTGTATTTATATACTTCATAGCTACTGTAATACAGTTTTTTACCAATTCAATTTCAAGAGGATGAACATCGACAACTATCGAATCATGCACTGTAAGTATCAGTTTTGATTGAAGTTTTAGCTTTTTAAATAATTTCAATGCTCTTACACAAGCAAGTGGAACAATGTCAGCGGTAGCAAAGCTTTGAACTGGGTAGTTTACGACTTGTGTATGATTGGTAACCCTATCTTTTGAAATCATTCTAGGATTTTTCCAGGCAAATTCTCTTCCAGATGGGATGCTAATTACACCATCTTCCACAACTTTCTTACACAACTTGTTATGCCACTTCTTAACACCTTTGTATATGTTAAAAAACTCTTCATAATATTTCTTTACATGAGGTTTTTGACCAGTACCAGTTGCCCCATATAATGGTGCAAAAGAATGTGCTTTGGCTGAAGATCTTAAATCTTTTGTGATCTTATCTTTTGATGTTTGATTTATAATCGTAGCCGTTTGAGTATGTATGTCTTTACCATTTTTTATGTCATCTATGATCTGTTGATCTTTTGAGATTTCACCTGCAACTCTAAACTCTAATCCACTGTAGTCAGCTTCGAGGATTAAGCCCCCTTCAAATCGACTTACAATACATTGTCGTACTGGAAACTTTCCGCTTTTAGGTTGATTTTGGAAGTTGGGATGACTTGATGAAAGCCTACCAGTTGCCGTTACAGTTTGATTAAAGTTAGCATGAAGGATATTATCTTTTCTCTTATATGTTTTGATACCATTTACAAAAGAATTAAGGTAAGTATTCACTGCATGAAGTCTGATAATACCACCTAAAAACTTGATGGCTATGACATTATTATTAGCTTTTGCATCTTCTAATAAATGTCCTAATGTTATCTTATCCGTCTTAAATCCATTGATGCTTGCATAGGTTGAATCTCTTGGCTTACATCTTAAACCTGCAATGTCACCTGTGTCCGTGTAATGAGCACCAAGTCCTTTGCAGCTTTCACACTTAGATACATTTTTATAAGGAGTTCCATCCTTTTTAATCTTACGGATTGTTCCGATTGAATTACAAGCTCTGCAATGACTTGCAACTTGTTTAAACAATGGTTTTGTTTGATCCCTTAGAAGTCTTTCAAAATAATCTGGAGAATAGTTTGGTGGGAAGTTTGGCTTACCTCTAGCATCTACTCCAATCCGATAAATGCTTTTATGAAGGTCTTTATCTTTGATCTCTAGGCTATAAATGACCTTAGACATATCAGCCCCACTGTTAAGATTTATAGGTCTATCACCCATAATTTGGCTTAAAATGGTCTTCAAAAGACGCTCTATCGTGCTTCTCTCTTCTAAAAACTGATGCTCTACCTTATCAAGTTGACGAGAATCGATCATAATTCCGTTCTTTTCCATCGAAACAAGGAACATTAGCATCTCATTCATCAAATTAAATGTTGGGATTAGACCTAGATGGTTCTTCAATTCTTCTTGTTGTTTCTCATAAATCTCTGCACAAGATTGAACGTCAGCTTGAGCATATTCTAAAACTGTTTCCAGTGGTATCTCTTCAAATCCAATACCAGACTTAAATAAGTCATCAATCAAATCTGACTTCTTTTGAGTTACACCTCTTCTGATTGCAGTTTTTTCAAGACTTAATTCTGGTCGTTGTCCTCTAGCAAAAATGTATTCTCCAATCATAGTACAGTAAACTTTCTGATGATCTTCAATCTTAAATCCAGATTCTAATAACCATTGAACATCAAATTTAGCATTGTGAGCTACGATAATATCTGCTTTGGATAAGCATTCTCTAAAGTGATTTGGACTATCTGGAAACTGTTTTTCTTTATGATAAAATACGGCATTATAGTATGAGCCATCCCATTTATAATGAACAGAAACTAAACGATTTTCTTCATTGAAAGGGGAGTTGTCATTTGTACCATTAAGTTTTTTAACTGTTGTTTCTACGTCAAGAACTAAGACATTCATGTATTGTCCTTGTAGAAAATATGCTTTCCAACTTTACATCTTTTGTCGAAATGCTTTCTCCAAAAAGGTCGTACATAATCTGCATGATAGTGAGTTGCATCTGATACACAATCGATCTTGATGCCTTTATGTTCAAGAAAAACTTCTGCAAGAGCTAAAGATTTCTTCCAAGCTTCTTTTTCGTAAGGTTTGTCGGATTTTTCATCCCAATACCAAGAAAACTGCTTGTATTGTTTTACCACCCCACAAACAGTGTTAGGAAACTTTTCGGACTCAACTCTGTTCATTGTGACTTGAGCAACTGCAATTTGAGATTTTATGTCTTCAGATCTAGCTTCAAAGTAGATATTGAGAGCCAAACAAAATAAGGATTCTGCTATCATACCAATCTCCCATAGAATCTAGGTGTCGAGGAATTGGTTTGATCAAAAAGATACCAACAACAGTTATCTTTTCCAGTTGTATTCCCAAACCAAGAAACTCGCCCAATAGCAATTATCTTTTTTAAGTATGACTTATTGGTGAAACGAGAGGATTGTTTTGTGAATATCCAATCTGCATCAGCTAGTAGAAAAGTAGGTCTTAGAGAAACAAAATGCTCAATCATCGGATGTAGTAGATCTCTATTCCAAGGAGTGTTTGTTATTATGCAATCAGCATCTTGCAAGTGAGTTTCATTTAAATCAAATGCATCTAGTGGCATTACATCTTGTCTTGATGGTGAAATGTCCGATAGCCATTTACAGGTCATATGAGATTTTTCTTCCAATGCATCAACTAATTGTCCATTTCCTGCACATGGCTCTACAAAATATTGATAATCATCTAAATGAGGTAAAAGAAATTCTACACATTTAGGTGGGGTAGGATAGTAATCTCTTGGTATTCTTTCAAAGTTTGATCTCTTGCCCATAATTAATCCTCATAAGTTGAAATGTCGTGATTAAGGAAACAAACCGCAGTTGAATGAACACCACTTAGTTTGTTCTTGCAGACAGATAAAAATCTTGTGTAGTCGGGATCTTCATTTTGAGATTGAGGATGTTTTGAGATCCCTATTAAAAGATCGACTTCTGCTGCTTTACCTATTTTTGAGTTCTCCATGTCGAATGGAGTAAGTTTCGTTTTATACTGTGCTTCTGAAGATGCTTGAGAAACAACTAGTAGAGCAATATCTTGTCGTTTTGCTAACTCTCGAAAACTGGTATATAAGGCTCTAAGTTTTTCGTGGGAAGCATTGTAAGATCCACGCAGATGAACTTTGTCAGCTTGGTCTATGCATACAAGGTCTGGCTTATGGCTTGCTATGAGTGCTTCAATCTTAGAAAATTCAAAACTACCTACATTAGCAATCTTAAATTTACTTTTTATCTTATCAAATTCTTCTATAATTTTTGGTAAATTTTCTTTTACTTCATCTTTTCCAGTTTTAGTTAAAGCTTGCATGGATCGAAGCATTGTTCGTCCACCATCCTCTTCATTTACGAGAATGAGGACTTTAACACCTTGGTGGACAAATCCACCTGGAGCGACACACAAACTTGCAATGAAAGCCGTTTTACCCACTTCTGGAACGGCAAATAAACAACCAAACTCTTTCTTACCAATGCCATAGACAATGTTGCTTAAAGAGTGAATATTGAACTTAAATCTATTTTCATCAGAAGTGAGTTTAAGCAACTCTTCAATGTCTTCTGTTACGAAACAATCCTGAAAATCATCAGGCGAAAAACCTAAATCTTTTTTAATTAGATGTTCTTCAAATTCTTGTTCAGCATTTTGATTGCCCTCAGATATTCTAAGAAGGATTTCTGCACCTTTTCTTGCCCAGTTGTGTTTCCACAATTCAGAAATAACATCTTTGGCAATGTCATCATTTATATCTTCTGATTTGTAAATTAATTTTAATGCAGCTCTAAAATCTTCTTTTTGGTAGTCGGTAGCTACTGGATGTTTTGCTTCCCAAACATTTAAAATGTCTGATGTTGTTATGTCTTCATTAGTCTTGCTATGAGCATCATCTATTATGTTAAAGATTTCTTTATGCTCACTGGAAAACAACTCTTCTGATAGTCTTAATTTATTGTTTTCATAAAAATCATGCTTTAAACATGACTTTAATATTGCTTTTGTCATACCCGATGCCTTTTGTTAGTGTTGTGCTAAGTGTTATAGCACAGGCTTTATGACAATACAATTAAAAATATTTAATAATAACACCAGTGACAAAAAAGCACAAAAAAACCTCAATAAAGAGGTTTAGTTGAGGTTATTTTTTATGATGTATTTTCTACATTCTTACTTTAACTTTTGATATATCTGGCATTCCATCACCTCTTCGCTCTCGCATATCGGTTTGGAAATTTTCTACAAGTGGATTACCTGCAACCATTGATTCTATTCCGTTTTTTACCTTTTGATGCTCTCTACTAGCTTCATCATAACTGTTAATAGTGTAGTCAATTAGGACGATGGCTCGTACTTTCATTTTAGCCATTAATTGTTCCTTTCTCTTTTCTCCAAATGGTTTAAAGTCATTACATTCAAGACTGCACCCCAAATAGTTCTTGGAGTTCTTTAATATTCAACCTTTTTAAATCCTTTTCTAAAAGTTTAATTGTAACATTAGTAAAGGGTTTTATTAGATCTGTTAGAGATAATGACTTAGAACTAATGTCTTTGTCAAGGGAAAAATAAATGTTATTGTAAGAGCCTAATAAGTGCTTCTGTTTAGAGGTAATATTTGTACCACCAAGAGCAATCCCAACAATACCCTCTAATCTAGCTACAGAAACCGCAGAGGGGCAATCTTCTACTACAACCGCAGTATTTCCCTCACCTGTAATAAATAGACCAGAGGTATCGCCAAAAATCTTCCACTTTGGTTTTAAATCTTTAATTAATGTTCTTCCAGTTGCTCCAACATTTTTTGGATAAAAAAATAAAATTCTTCTTTCTTTAGGAGAATATTTTACATTAACTTTATTCTCTCTCACACTCGACAAACAATTATTCTTTTCAAGCCAATCCACAACTTCTGGATGAAATAGGGGATCAGATAATATTTCTGGTATTTCATTTTTAAATTGCTGCTCAACAATTTTAGGCTCTTTAGCAATTCGCCTTTTCATAACATTTGTCGATGGCATACCCTTTTTAAATCCTCTTACAAAACATGAAGCTTTGTAACAGTTCCACACAGTGTCACCATCGATGTTCGAGATAGTAAAAGTATTCTTTCCAAGGCAAAAAGGACAATCAATTCTCTTTGTTTGGTTCTCTTTTAAATATATGTCCTCAATCACTGAAATTTGGTCTGAATAACTGTAATACATAGTTTTCCCCTTTATGGGATTCTATAGCCTTAGTGTTATTAGTCAACACTTAATATTAACATTAACACTACTTTTTATCACCTGTAAGTTATTGATTTTAAACGATAATAGATGACCGAAGATGTCAGGAGTTCGAGTCTCTTATCACCCACCAACCCTCTGATTTTATTATATTTTCATTTTCCAAATCTTGGGAAAAGTGTTTTTTGGGAATCTTTTTGAAATAACACTTGTTCTAAGTTTTGTTAGTGGCTTAGTTAATGTTATGATTCGTTGCCAATTTTGCGAATGCATTTGCTCTCATTTCTTCAGCTTTTCTAAGATAAATCTGCACTGTTTTAGGATCTTTGTGACCAGTGATGGACATAAGTTCATTTGTGCTACAACCTGCAAGTCCTAAATTTGTGGCTCCTGTAGCACGGAAATCTCGCATCTGAAGTTCTTGTGGCAGATTAGCTTTCTTACGAACCACTTGGGTCGCATGAATACAATTGTAAGAAGTAATACCTCTTTTAGTCGTTTCATAAACAATAAGGTTATTTTCTGGATTACTAAAATTTGTTCCTACCTTTTGTAATCGATCCAATAAAGGCTGAAGTGGTTTTATAGTTAAATCAAAAGATAAGGTTACTGGTTCACCACCTTTGCAAGTAATGGACTTCTCTTGAGTGAACGTCAGAATACCATCATTCAAGTTCTTAACTTTAAGTTGTCTTATGTCACCTGGACGTTGGGATAAATGGAAACAGAAGAGGGCAACTGTGCCTATAGAAGAGTATCCAATCTTATCAGCCGTATCTACAAACTTATTTAAATATTCAGTTGTCCATATTACTTTTCTATTTTTGGGCGGTGTTAACTCTTGCATCGTAAAAGGATTGTAGTTAATTTTTTCATGCTTGATGGCTACATTAAAAACTCTTCTCATTACTTTATTAAGATGAAAAACTCTATGTACTCCGTTTTGTTCACGCACACACACATTTAAACGATCAACAAAGGCTCTATCGATAGTTTTGTAGGGGTATTCACCCATCGATTTATTTGACCCTCTCACAACGAAATTTAAGCCAAATTTAAATAGATCATTGTAGCTTTCTTTACTATTTGGTTTTAATTTTATGAAGTAAGAAGTTTCTTTGTAGTATTCGACTAATCCTCGAACTGAAAACTGATCAACATGAACCCCATTTTCTTTACGCAGAGCATCTTGTAAATTTTCAAAACAAATTGCTGCGTATTTACATAGTTCATCGTAATCATAAAAATTTCTATTATTAATATTTAATAAATCTCTCATTTTTTTTGGAGGATTATGAATCCAGTATTTACCAGATTTTTTTGATTGTCGCTCTTCACAGTATTTTGGTAGCATTATTATTCTGTCCATTGTTAGTGTTATAACTAAAACAATATACTTAACTGTAACATTTGTAAAGTAAATAATAAAGCTTGCAATAGTAACACGAATCAATATAATAAAAATTACTGGAGAAAAAAAACAACCTGATTAATTTTCCTATCTCCCTCCAGTTTCCTAAATCTTTCTGGTTTTTAGGATAAAAAAAACCCTCTAACTTCAGCCACGAAATTAAGTTAGGGGGTTTTGTTTTTTTGAAAGATATTATTCTATGGTAAAAACTTTTCCGTTGATACCTTTGTACTGTTTAATATTATCTACTTCTTTGGTGAAGCAAACTCGAACAAGTGTTTGATCATAGTGTTCATGGGGTTCGCATTCCATCGCAACCCAATCATTACTGCCAACACTCACAACACTTGCATCTTTCTTTTTTTCTCTAGCTATATCCCTAGCATGGTCTAAAGCATCAATTAATTCATCAGTTTGTGATTCGTTTAACATCAGTATTGGCAATTATTTTTCCTTCCTATTTATATGTTATATTGTAACATACTAATATTAGATTATGCACACAAGTTCAATATATAAACTCGTATTCTTTTCGTGAAGTAGAACAAAAATTATAATAATCTTTTGCAGAGTTAAGCATCATATCACACACTTGATAGCAACTTATTTTTGGAGAAAGTCGTTTTGCAATAAACCAACCTTCAAGTACACAATGTTTAAAAACGAGTGAAACAAAAGCTTTTTTTAAGTGTGGGAAACGATCAATAACTTCTTTTTGAGTGATCCATTTATTTTTAAATGTAAATAAAGTAACATAGCCACCTATAATTCGTTTGTTAACATGACTTCTAAAATAAAAAGTACATCTTCTTTGAAATTGCTCTTTTGTTGTAATTGGATAATTTTTATAATTAAGTAATGTCAATTCTTGGGAAATATTAGCAATGATCTGATGGACATTTGGTGGTGAATTAGCTTGAATTTTTTTTACTTTCATCTTCATTTTATTGCCATTTCTCTGTGATATTTTAGGACTCGCCCCTTTTGGGTTACCATTTAATTTATAATCGTATGTACTTTCATTATTTAACATATTTACCTCTTTATTTTTTTACAATTTATTTAGGGTAACTATTTAAACACATTAACTAAAGCTTTTACAAGGCCTTTCGTAACTTTCTTTTGTCTGCCCTTAATTGAAGCCGTTTTTGAATATCGTGCAAAGTATCTAAAATTCTAAAATATTCAGTAGTTGCTGCAACGTAAGCCAACTCATAAAATTCTTGTCTTGAAGACCTAAAATTGACTTCAGCTTTAATCATTTTATCTCTAGCATCCGATACCATATTTATTAAAGTTATCGTTTCTTGTTTTTCACCATTTGAAAGCTGATGAGGTCTAGTTCTTTCTTGTTGGATCATAATTTAAATTTTCTCTCCATTGTTCTGATACATTTTCATAAAAATATTTATAAGCACTGACTAAACTTATTCTAAGTGGGTTATAATTAAAGCAACCAATTTGTTCTGCATATAAATGCAATTGAGTTGATGAAATTGGAAAACCAAAAATGTCCACAGTGCTTTTTCTTGCATCCGAAAATCTTATTGGAAAATATCGACCTGCAAACATTTTTGAGTTATTAATTATATCGCATAAAGAATGTCTAAGTTCATATGCTTTTTCAAAATTATATTTCATACTTTCGGTATAAACTCTTTGTGAGCAAGATTTGATGTAATATGGATAATCAAATTTTTCGATGCCCCATAAACATTCAAAACAGTATTGTTTATATTTTTTTAAGAGTTGATGATGTTCTAAATTTTCATCTTTGTGAAAGTCTAATTCATAATTTTTTAAAGTTTTTTTGGGTACTGTTAGATTTAGATGTTTAAATACATGATAGTCATAACTTAAATCAAACCATTCCCTTTCAACTCTATAATTAGAATAATGATCGTGCCAAAACCACTCTGATGCACTTTCTAGATATCCTAACAATATTAATGGTATAGGTGTAGATCCTTGTAGGTCTGACAAGCGGTTTAGAACACCTTGTTCACCTTTGCTAGACCTACCTATCTTTACATATCTTTTATTAGGTTGTCTTTGAAGGATGAAATATACATTTTCGGAATGTTCAGTTTCCATTTAATCCCATCCTTTCCTTATATTCTTCATATAAATCTGGATTGCCCTTACCACCAGTTCCATCAACTCCAAAACTACAAGTAGTTAATGCAATAAGAAGTAATAAGCAGAAATACGAGAACCATTTGCAAAATGCCAAGAACATAGAATAAGCTTCCTCTGCTTGGCTTTGTGCTTGCTTTTTTACGTCCATTTTTAGCCATCCTATTCATCATCTATAAATATGAATCCACCGCCATTGCCTTCTGGATCTCTAGAAATGGTTAATTGTTTTTTATCTGCACCTTTTCTAATCTTAAAAATGAGCCAAGGATGATTAGGATCATCTTCATTAGGCTCAGTTTCAAAATCTGTAATGGTAGCACCTATTAGGGGTCTATATAAATTATGAAATCTGTTATCCATCATTTATTTCCCTATTTATTAAATCAAAAACATTGTTTCTCATTTCACAAATTTCATTCCATTTTGGATGGTCAGAATCAATTGCATCAACACCATTACTTTCCAAAAAATCATAAAATTTATCAGTAAAAACACAATAATCGTGATCGGATTGGTTCAAGATATCTATTGTTTCATCTGACCAATTTTCAGCCATATGACTTGCTAGTTGTTCATCAGACATTGTTTCTAACATGAAAGTTATTTTTTTTCTGATTTCAGAACCAGGAGTTTTTTCTACTTCTTCTTGGTCGTGATCCATTGAAATACCAAACCATCCAACTGTGTTATATTTTTTAAAGATTTTAGCCATTTACACCTCACTATATCCAAGATTACCACCATGTTTTCTCTGGTAATCTAAACTACATCTTGATTTTATGATTTTTTCCCAATCAGCTATCTTTAATCTTAACTGTTTGGGGGTTTCTATCTTTGTGGATTGTGGTTTTTTAACGTAAACCCATTTTCTGCCAGAAATTACCCACAAGAAATATGATCCTACATAACCTTTTTCCATTGCAAAAGGTAATACGTTAGGGATGTCTAAACTTATTAGTTTGGCTTTATCCCATTTTTTGCCAATGGGTCTACCAAATCGTCTAGGTGGTTTAATACCTTTTATTCTTTTAGCCATGAGCATTAACCTCATAGGTTAAACCACCACTGCTAATAAAAATGTGGCTACTGTCCATCGAAATGGATCTTATTTGTTTTTTCGCTAAGTCTTTGAAGCACAATGATTTGTTTGTGCGTGTGTTTGTTAGCAATTGCCCATGAAAAGTACGGCTTGTACCATCCTTTTTAATAAACTTGCCTTTTACAAATCTACCACCAAAAACTTTAACGATTTTATTTGGATTTTTGTACACTAATATCTCCTTTCTTAATGTTATTGTTAGTGTGATTCTTAAACTATCACGATCAGATATGTGTGTCAAACAATCCGTGTGTGTGTGTCGTTCATATGCGTGCGTGTGTATATATCTTACATAGGTGAAAATCCCAATAAAATATGGTATAATGTAGGTTAAAAGAAATGCATCTTTTTGCTGCGGCACCTGCATTTCAAAATATCCTGGCAGCAAAAATACTCAAACAGTTGCGAATCATTAGTGTTATAAGTAATGTTATTATTGCACTAACAACTAAGGAGATATTAATGCAATTTAATTTTACTGAAGAAAGTGGACTAACTGTAATGTCGCTTTGTGATGGTAATTCTGGCATTTCTCATGCTTTGAAAGATCATTATAAAATTAGACATTTGTATCGATCAGAAATTGATCCTTATGCAAATGCAAACTTTACCTATAATTTTGATGGTAAATTCCCAATTACGGATTTAGGGGATTTAAAACAAATAGATGTTAATAATTTACCTACTGTAGATCTTTTGGTTTGTGGTTTTCCATGCCAAAGCTTTTCATTAAGTGGTTTAATGGGTGGTATATATAACGATCATAAAGATAGGGGATTAATTATCTTTTATGTTGTTGAGATTATTAAAAAACTAAAAGAGAAAAACCCTAATCTTAGAATACTTCTCGAAAATGTAGTTATGAAAAAAGATATTATGAACCAATTATCAATTTTGATTGGTAATGCTATTGGTTTACCTATTCTAGAGCCAATGAAGTTAAATTCTGGAGATGTTTCTGCACAGAACAGAGTAAGATTATATTGGTGGAACGGATTATCTTTTGAATTACCTAAATTGGATATTGTATTTGCTGATATTATGGAGCGAGATTGTGACGAAGTTTATGATCTATCTGATGCACATAAAGAAAGAGTTCTAAATGCTGAAAGAGGTAAGGGATTTTTTTATAATGTAGATTCCCCCAAGATAGGAACTATAAATGCACTTTATGCAAAAAATCCAACTGATGGATGTTTCATTGAAGATTATAAACTAGATAAATTAAATCAATTAGGGATTGCATCTAACATTAAGGGGATGGATTGTATTAAAAGGGTTTATGATCGCAATGGAAAGTTTCCAACTCTTACAACTTCACAAGGTGGGCATCGTCAGCCAAAAGTAGCGATTGGTGCTTTTAGAGGTAGGTACAATAAAGATGGTACAACATCGCAACAGTTAGAATTGAGAACTGATTATAAAACAAATACGTTAACCACAGTTCAAAAGGACAATGTATCTGTTAACTTGGAGCATCTCAGATGGCGAAAAATAAGTGTTCTGGAAGCTGAAAGAATGCAAACTATGGAAGATGGCACAACTGAATTTGGTGTATTCAAAGAACATAAAGATTACGATCCAAATCTACATTTACATTTACAAAAGAAAAAACTATCGAATACGCAAAGATATAAAATCTGTGGTAATGGATTTAATGTAGCTACAATTCGCTATTTTATGGATGCTCTTTTCAATGAGATGAAACAATCAAATAGAGAGGTAGCATAATGTCATATTATACCTATAATCTAGATTTAATTGATTTTTTAAAAAATTACCTTGAAGATCTTGAATATTTAGAATCGCAAGGATTGGATTCACTTAATCATTCTTTAAATGGAACTCCATATTTTGATAACAAAAAAGAGTTTCAGAGATACATTTCTGAATTAAAAAAATGCATAAAAGTAGTTGAAAATCAAGGGGATTAAGTTCCCCTTTTTTTTGTGCAGGTACCGCAGCAAAAACCTGCCAAAGTAAAAATTCCTTGATTACAAGTGTTATTATTAGTATTTTAGAATCACATTAACAATAACATTTATAGAAAAGGAGATTTGTTTAATGAATAAAATTTTAAAAATTGATTCATCTGCTTGTGATAATGTAAGACAACAGATTGAAACGCATCTTTTACCAGTTTTAAAAGAACTTGGTTTAAATGCCACTATTGGACGTATGGGTTACGATGATTCATCAATAGGTTTTAAAATGGAAGTAACCATCGATGGAGCAAAATCTAGACAAGATAAAAAAGATGAAGCCGATTTTAATTGGGCAAAACAAATTTTTAAAGATGAAATTGATTTCCCAAAAATCGTAAATCACGGATCAAAACGATATGAAATTGTTGGATGGTCATTTAAATCTAGAAAATATCCAGTAATTTTAAAGGATCATAATCGTGCCGATGGGATGCTTACTAAAATGACAGTTGAGCAAGCAAAAAGGCTTTTTGGTTTTACTAAAAAAGCTGATCCAGTAGATAAAATCTTAGTAATTCCTAGCTAGAGGTGATAATTATGGGTAATCCTTTTGGAAAAACTAGACCAGAGAGTGAGCCATATGCAGTTTATGGTAATTCTCAAGGTTTTATTTGGAAAGTTTTAAAAACTTATAAAAAGCCAGAAAATGAGAAAAAAGATCAATATGCTCGTTGGTTTGTATCTGCTACATCTCCATTAATGCATGATGGTGGTTATGAGTTCGGTGATACATATGTAGAAGATATTCTTTTTCATGGCTATTTAATTGATGCCACTGAAGATTGGAAAAAAGCATATGGTTATGTAAATGATAGATAAAATTTATATTCAATCTAAATGGGCAAATAAGATTTTAGATGGTGAAAAATCCATCGAAACTAGGCACTTTGGACTACACCCTAAATATTGGGGTGTTCCGCTATATATCCAAACGGAAAACAGAGTCCTTATTGGTCAAGTAATCTTTAAGAGTTCATTTAAATATAGAAATGTGGAAGATTTTGATCGTGATTATGAGTTTCATTTGGTAGACAAAAAATCTCAGTTTCATTTTACGAAAAGAGTTCGTACTTGTGGATGGTTTGTCGGTTGGTATAGACGTTTATCAGAGCCAAAACTAGCGAAGCCATTTAAAGGACAGTTTCCTTTACAACTCGCAACGGACTCACTTCATCCGATCTAGCTTGCGTGCGTGCGTGTCTTCATATGCGTGCGTGTAGATATAACTTTATAAGGGGCTTCATGCCCCTTTTTATATATAGGCACCTGCAGCAAAAAGATGCAGCGCAGCATTTTTCCTGGCTAAAAAATTTTTATGTAGTGTTATAACTACAGACTCGACTCCATAAACAATTAATGTATTATAAAAGACACTAACTATAACATTAACCAAAAATTGGAGTTTATTATTATGAATATACAATTTCCTAATAATTTTATTAATTTTGAAAATCTCATTAATAAAGAATTTTCATTAAAAACAATTCGTGAAGAGTTGGAGTTAACAACAAAAGATAAAAAATTCCCTAGTAGTTTATTAGGGAATCCAGAAGAACACTTTAAATTAAAAAAGAATATAAAAATTAACAATGTTAGATCCTATCCTTTAAACTTATCACCAAGTACTATTTCTGGATTCAATACTTGTCCTAAAGCTTCTAAAATGTGTAAAAAATATTGTTTACATTTTTCTGGAATAAAATTTCAATTTGATAATAAGCAAATTGCAAGAATTAAAAGGACAAAAGCTTTTTATGAAAATCGTTTCTGGTTTTTACGATTGTTAAAATATGAAATTGATAAAGCAATTAAAAAAGCTAAAAGAGATAATGTAGAAATAGGATTCAGATTAAATACAACAAGTGACATTTTTTGGGAGTCCGTAAGATTCGACTCTGGAATATCTGTCATTCAATATATTCTTGATTCTGGTGCATATGTTTACGATTATACCAAGTGTTTAAATCGTGTTAATAAAAAAACATTTCCAAAACAATATCATTTAACTTTTTCATATTCTGGTGATAATTTTAAAGATTGTATAGAAGCATATGAATCTGGTTTAAATATTGCTATTCCTTTCAATTCTGGTGAAATAACAAAATTAAATAAACCAGAATTTTTTAAATTAGGTAAATACAAAGTAAGAGTCATTAATGGGGATTCAACAGATTTTAGAATTTCCGACCCTAAAGGAGTCATTGTAGGGTTAGATTATAAGTTTAATAAAGAATTAAACGGAAGCTATAAACATCAATTAAATGAAGCTATAGAATCTGGATTCTGTATTGATGTTAAAAACGACTCTAGATGTATAGGAGTCCAGAAATGATAAATAAAACTATATCAAAAATTATTTTAATTATTGCTTTTGGTTTATCATGTTTTTTATATGGTTTTTTTACACACTGGATATTTACAATTTACCCAACTTTAGGAGTCTAGCTATGTATTTTGAAATTATAAAAGATTTACAATTGAAAAATAATGTAACCAGAATCTGGTTAGATAAAACTATTATTCTAAAATGTAATAAAAAATTTAATGATACTTTTGATTTATTTATTTCAAAAAATGTTATCACTTTAATTTTTCAAGTTTATGGTTCAAAGAAAATTTCTGGATGTGCTAAACGTCCAGTAATAGACATTGCAAATAAAAAGATTCAAAAGTTTTTTGAAAATTCCAGTAAATTTAAATTACGTTATATTTCTGCCAATTCTAATAAACGAAAATCAAATAGTGATTTAATAGAATTAATAAGAATTTAAATAAAAATACAATTTAAATTAATTAAAGGGATTCTTATTTAAGAGTCCCTTTTTTTATAAAACTTGCAGAATCATTAAATTAATTGTTATAACAATAATATTAACACTAACTGAAACACTATGGAGTTTTTAAAAATGGGATTTAACACACCAAAAAGAATTTTAAAAAATGCTATTGATTGTGGTTTAACTTTAAAAGTTTATTATGAGGATGATTTAACAATTGATGGATTAGCTTATTACGGAAATGATTTGAATAAAGCATGGGATGAATGCAAAGCTTGTGAAATGGCAACAATTAAATTTTTTTCTGTAGTTAATGGTTTAAGAATTTCATCATATGGATGGATGTTAATTATACATAATAACGGAAATGCAGAAGAAAATAATCTAGAAGACGTTGCGGATTATTCAGAAGATGGATTTGCAGATTATTATTTAAAAATGAGTAATTACGGAAAAATAGAATTATCTAAAACAGATTTAAAAAGATTAGATCAATTATCTAGAAAATGTATTACTAGCAAAGCAAATTTAAAGGGACAGTTTAAACAAGCTTTAGATTTTAAATTAATTGATGAAAAATTTTATAATGAACATACAGATTCAGATATTCGTTTCAACAATCTCAAACTAGAAAATTTACATTTTAATTCTATTAAAAAAGAAATTTTAGATCGTGATGTTTTATTTGATGAATAATAAGGAGTCTATTTAATGAGTACTGAAAATTTACAAGATGTTATGAAAGTTATTAAAGATAAATTAAAAGATAATAATTTATTAGATAAACCAATTAAAACAGAGCAAGATATAGATAATATTCTAGATGTTTTATTTAATGATATAGATGATTAATTAAAACTTAATATAAACTATTTAAAAGGGATTCTTATTTAAGAGTCCCTTTTTTTATGGGTAATAACTTATTTAATTAATGTTATTAAAAAAGCTCATACAATAGCTTTTATTCTTTCAAGTACTATCCCACCAATAAAATGGATTCATAGCCTAGAATCCTTTTAAAATACGACTCATAGGATTTTAGTATTTGATATAGTACAATCCCTTTTTAATTATAGCTTTTATTTTATGCATAAAACGACTCCCCATTATTGATTATAAAAATTATCAATAAATAGAATCAAAGTTTTTTTTTACTAGAAAATACAAAAGATTTTAAATTTATACCTAAAGAGTCGGAAGTTTTTATTTTTTTATTTATGTTTTATTAGGTATATTTTCTTTTTTGGGAATCTATTTTAGATAAAAACTAAAATAAATCTAAAATCCAAAGAAAAATCAATAAAATAAGGGTAAAAATGGACTTGCAGGTGCCAGGGGGGGGATATACGTTTGCGTATACCACTAGAACCCAATTTTAGAAATTTATCCTAGTCAAAAGGGGGCTGCATTCTATGAGTACAGAACTGATTTGGGATTCTCCTTAATAAGTTGTCAAATACCCTTAGTACCATATGTTGTATATTGTCAGTTAATAACACTAATTAAGCTATTAAGAATTGACTCTATAAATGCCTTTGTAGTATAATTATATTAATAAAAACAATAATAATTATATATGGGCAGTACGATGAGTATCGATGATGATACACTAGGTGATGAGATTATAATCCCTCAAAAGATCTTTATTGAGAATGATATTGAACTAGATAGAGATAATACGATTTTGGTACAGACTTTTGTGTATGCTGATGAAGAGGATGAAGATCCTTCAGAGGTTACTGTAAAGTTAGAGGATATGATCACAAACACTATAGATTATTATGCTGAAAACATGACGAACCATAATAGGACAAGTGATCTTTATCTTTTATCCCATGAGTTGTTTAGATTAGCGGAAGAATTGAGAATGAAAGCAGAATATATGGATAGAGGACTTTATTCTGATGATCTATTCTCATCTAAAGAAGACTTAAACTAAAAGGGGATTCTATCTAGAGGGTAGTATATTTACCACGGAGCAAATGCTCCTATCATTATATCAGCTTTTTCAGAATTGTAAACCCTAAATATAACACTAAAAAAAGCTTTACTTATAACACCAATGTATGGTAAAAGGATAAGTACATTTTTTAAGAATGAAACTAAAACAAAATATTAATTTAATCTATATTCGGGCAGCAATAGAGAAACATACTGGGCAAAGATTAAAACTGGATCACATTCGTCAGTTACTCATCGAAGAAGGATTGATCTCAAAATCACAAGCTAAAAACCATGCTCAAAGCTTTAGCGGATATACACAACTAGATACGGACGATTTATTCAAACGATGTAGTTCACCAGAGTACACCCATCAGACAACTTTACCTGATGATGTAGCAAACCTAATCAATGAAACAAAAAAGGAGAGTGATCATGCCTAGCGGACCTGGAACATACGGATCTAAAAGAGGTAGACCCCCAATGAAGGGTAAGAAGAAGAAAGTTACTGCTATGGGCGGTGGCTATATGTCTATGGGGAGCAAGAAAAAGAAGTCAGACATGATGAAGGCAGGTCATGGTGGAATGGCTCACAAAAAAGGTAAAAAGTAATTTAACTATGGGGGGGAGTTCATCTGGAAACAGATTGACTTTGTGGCTGAGTCATCGATCCAATTTCAATTTTTGCTACGGCAACAACGCTGTACAACTCGCTAAAAAAAGCAATAGCAGTAGGGAAGGACATTGAGAGTCAAGTCGGCACAGTTAGTAAATGGCTCAAGTGTAGTGCCGATATGGATTTCCTCAATCGTAAGGCTAGGCAGCCATCGATTTTTAAGAAGTTCCTTGCAAAGGGATCTATTGAGGAAGAAGCCTTTCAGGCCTTTACGCATAAAAAGAAGATGGAAGAAATGCGATACGAACTCCTTACCCTACTCCAGTTTAGGTACGGATCAAAAGCAAAAAGTGAGTTAATAGCTTTAGAAGGTAAAATTAGAAAACAACGTCAAGAAGAGGTTTATCGAAAAGAAGAATTAAAACAGAAGATTATTGATTTTGTGGCTGTAACAATAGTTTTCATAATGATTAGTGGCTTTGTCATTTGGGTGGTTTGGATGAAGTATGGATAGAAAGAAAAGGAATATAAAATGGGTTTATGGCTACCAATTATTGTACTTTGTGCATCCCCTTATATCGACTCGTGTAAAGTAATTACTGGCAATGATCTTGTTGTTACAAAAGAGCAATGTTTTAAGGTTTCCGCAGAAAAGGCTAATAAAGCAGTTACGTTTCCACAAGTGTTTAGAGCTTTGCCTTTGTGTCAGATAATTCCCGACAGTGTTTTACCAGAAGAAGCCAAGGGAGAAGATATCTAAATAAATGGCAGAATATCGTGGCAAAAAAGTAACCCTTAATAAACCAAGGCGAATAAGAAAGGGAGAGCCTGGATACGGACGAAAGAAGTCCGTTGTGTTCGTTAGGGATGGTGACAAAATTAAAAGAGTGATGTTCGGAGATCCGAATATGACGATTAAGAAAGGAATAAAAAGCAGACGTAAAAGCTTTCGTGCTAGGCATAACTGTGACAATCCAGGACCTAAGACGAAAGCTAAATATTGGAGCTGCAAGGCTTGGTAATATGGCTTCACGAACAAAAAAGAAAACTTCTACAAAAAAAGATGCTTGCTATCATAAGGTGAAAAGACGTTATACAAAAAATGGCGGTACTTGGCCGTCAGCTTATGCAAGTGGTGCTTTAGTTAAATGTCGTAAAGTAGGGGCAAAAAACTGGGGTAATAAAAGTAAAAAGAATAAGGCATGAGCGATAGTCTTAAAAAATGGTTTTCAAGAAACAAAGGCAAGGGTTGGGTAGATTGTAAAACTGGTAAACCTTGTGGACGAAAATCTAGGACTAAATCAAAAAGACCATATCCTGCTTGTAGACCCACAATGGCTCAATGCAAAAAGTCTGTCGCAAAAAAGAAAACCTCTAAGAAAAGAGTAAATTGGAAGAGTAAGAAGAAGAGCAAATGAGTGAAGTCAGATTTGATCGTATTGAGGAAAAGCTCGACAAACTTTCCGAAGCTGTGGTTCGTTTAGCTCGAATGGAAGAACGTCTTGTAACGATATTCAATCGTTTGGAAAAGATCGAAGAAAGGGTAGAGGTTGTAGAAAAGGCATCTACAGGAAACAGATATACAATAAGATTAATAGAAAGGATTTTTTGGATCGTCCTCTCCAGTGGAGTAGTGACGTTATTTTGGTATTTTAAACAATGAGTGTTTGGCATCACTTCTTCAGTTGTTTAGCTCCTGATGAAGATGAAGTGAGATGCCCACTCTGTAAAAAGTATGTTCCTAAAGTTTTTAACGGAAAGAAACTTTGTAAGGAATGTATGAACTGGCAAGATTATTTATCTACCAGACGCAAAGAGAAAGAAGCAGAACCTTATGAGTAATGATCAACAAAAAGATAAAAAAGAACTCACCGAAAAACAGAAAAAGTTTTTGGATGCGTTAGTTGGAGAAGCTAAAGGCAATCATCGTAAAGCGATGGAGATTGCAGGCTATAGTCCAAATACAACCATCACGGATGTTGTGAAAAATATAAAAGAAGAGGTCATCGAAAGAGCATCGATGGTCTTAGCATTGAATGCCCCTGCGGCTGCGTTTGGTGTTGTAAATGTATTGAACGACCCAACGACTATGGGTGCTCGTAATGCAATCTCTGCGGCTAAAGAGATCATGGATAGAACAGGTTTAATTAAGAAGGAACAGGTTGAAGTAAAAGCTACGGATGGGGGATTGTTCGTATTACCACCGAAAGGCTCTACAGAGTATGATAACAAACCAACGGAAAACTAGGGAAGACTACCCTATACCAGACCCACAGAAGTGGCCTGCGTTCCATCGTAAAAATGATCGCCAAGCAATGCCTTGGGGTTACGTTCCAACTAAGGAAGACCCTTTGGTCTGTATGCCAGATCAGTATCTAATAGGATTACTTGATGAAGTCTTTGAACACATTGATAACGGAGAAAGCTATAGAAAGTCGGCTGATTGGGTTTCTGCCAGAGCGGACAAAAAGATATCTTACCAGACAATATCTAACCTGTGGCACAAATCCAGAAAAAGAAAAAGGAAAATCCCAAAAAGGAAAGTCCTTAAACATTATGCTGAAGTAAGGAAGCCAAGCAGTAAAGCTGAAGCTGAAGAGCAAAAGATCCGTAAGAAGCTCTCTCACGCAAAACGAAGTATGACAGTAGCTAAGAACAAGCTACATAAATTAGCAGAAGAAACAAAAGATGATCCAGAAATCAACATCAATATCTCCAATACACTCGATTACGAAAGTGTTCCGCAAGAACAAAAGATCATCTTCCAACCAAACAATGGCCCACAGACAGAATTTTTGGCGGCACCAGAAAGGGAAGTACTATATGGGGGAGCCGCAGGTGGAGGTAAATCTTACGGCTTGCTTGCTGATCCTCTTCGTTATTTTGCTAATTCCCAGTTTAATGGTTTGATTTTAAGAAGGACGAATGACGAACTTAGAGAACTTATTTGGAAATCAAGGGAACTATATCCTCTAGCTTACCCTGGGGCGAAATGGCAAGAGAAGAAATCACAATGGGTTTTTCCTAGTGGAGCTAGACTTTGGTTAACATATTTGGAGAGAGAAGAAGACGTACTTAGATATCAAGGACAAGCTTTTTCTTACATTGGTTTTGACGAGCTTACGCAACATCCAACACCTTTTTCTTGGAACTATATGCGTTCAAGATTAAGAACGACAGATCCAGATTTACCAGTGTATATGAGAGCAACAACAAACCCTGGAGGCCCAGGTCATCAGTGGGTTAAAAGAATGTTTATAGATCCTGCTCCAAAAAATACACCTTTTAACGCAACTGATTTAGAAACTGGTGAACCATTAACGTATCCAAAAGGGCATGAAAAAGAAGGGCAAGCATTATTTTATCGAAGGTTTATTCCTGCAACCTTGAAGGATAATCCACATTTATTCGATGAAGGAACGTATGAAGCAAACTTACTTTCACTTCCAGAAATGCAGAGAAGACAATTATTGGAAGGTGATTGGGCGATAGCTGAAGGAGCAGCATTTGGAGAGTTTAGGCAGAAAGATCATGTAATTGATCCGTTTGAAATACCAAGTGAATGGAGAAAGTTCAGATCATGTGATTATGGATATAGCAGTTTTTCAGCCGTCCATTGGTTTACGATAGATCCTGCTTACGACACATTGATTGTATATAGAGAGTTGTATCTTTCTAAGCATACTGGAAGAGATTTAGCTAAAGCTATTCTTCATGCTGAAAGAGGAGAAACAATAGATTATGGAATTTTAGATAGTTCATGTTGGCATAATAGAGGTCAGATAGGGCCATCAATTGCTGAAGAAATGATTGCAGAAGGTTGTAGATGGAGGCCTTCAGATCGTTCCGCAGGAGCCAGAGTAGCAGGTAAAAATAGATTACATGAACTTTTAAAACTAGATGAAGACACAGGCATTCCAGGCATTGTCTTCTTTGAAAACTGTAGACAGATTATTGCTGACTTACCAGTGATACCTTCTGATCCAAAAGGTGGAGATGATATAGACGGACGATATAAGAGTGACCATACCTACGACAGTGTGCGTTACGGCATCATGTCTAGGCCAAGGGCATTTTCTCCTTTTGAGGATTTCGGAAGGGGAATACCACAACAAACATGGCAACCCTCAGATAACGTATTTGGATATTAAAAATGGGAATATTAGACAGACCAGAAGACTTAAACTTAGATTTAGAAGACGAAACCACTAGTGCTCATCTTGCAGAGGGCAATGATCCAGAAGAAGAAAATTATGAGTACTCTGGTGTATATGGTCAGATTATGGATAGGTACAACAAATCCAAACGAAATCGTATGTCCGATGAAGATCGATGGATGAAGTCCTATAGAAACTATCGTGGTCTATATGGTGATGATGTTAGATTTACTGATAAAGAAAAATCCCAAGCTTTTGTAAAGATCACAAAAACAAAAGTCTTGGCAGCGTTTGCCCAAATTACAGATGTTCTTTTCGCAGGATCAAAATTCCCAATAGGAATTGAACCTCGTAAATCGCCATCTGGAATTGAGGATGCAGTGCATTTTGATCCTCAAAAACCAACAGAGGAAAAAGTAGAGCAAGCAACTGGGCAAAAAATTAAGATGGAGAAGTCTAGTGTAGCACGACCAGAAATCATCAAGAACATTGGTTCGTTAGCAGAAACACTAAGTCCAGTATCAGAAGAATTGGAAGAGGGTCCTGGCAAAACTCCAAGTTCTTTTACTTATGAGCCTGCAAAAGAAGCAGCTCAAGCAATGGAATCTAAGATCCACGATCAGTTAAGTGAATGTGATGCAGGCAATCATTTACGTTCTTTGGCTTTTGAAATGTGCTTATTAGGTACTGGTATTATGAAAGGCCCTTTTGCTTACGATAAAGAATATCCAAATTGGGATGAGAAGGGTAAGTACAAACCAGAGTATCAGACAATAGCAAAAACTGAATATACCAGTATTTGGAACTTTTACCCAGATCCAGATGCTAGAACGATGAGTGAATGTGAGTATGTTATACAACGTCATCGTATGAGCCGATCACAGCTACGAGCTTTAAAAAACAGACCAATGTTTCGGGATGAAAGCATTGAATTAGCAATCGATCACGGCACAGACTATACAGAAGAATATTGGGAAAGTTTATTAGATGAGTCCGATTCATCTTCAAGCATAGACCGATACCAAGTGTTAGAGTATTGGGGGTATATTGATGGAGAAAGTGCGGAACAAGTTGGTATAAAGTTACCCAAAGGATTAAAAGATAAAGATGAAGTCCAAGTTAATTGTTGGATTTGTAACGGACAGATTTTAAGACTAGTCCTCAATCCTTTTACACCTGCAAGAATACCTTTCCAAGCTGTACCTTATGAAATAAATCCCTATTCATTTTTTGGTATTGGTGTAGCCGAAAACATGGAAGACACTCAATTGTTAATGAATGGATTTATGAGAATGGCAGTGGATAATGCTGCTCTAAGTTCTAATCTTTTGATTGAAATTGATGAAACTAATCTTGTTCCAGGTCAATCATTAGATGTTTATCCAGGCAAAGTTTTTAGAAGACAAGCAGGTGCTCCAGGTCAAGCTATTTTTGGAACTAAATTTCCGAATGTAACTGGAGAGTGTTTGCAGATGTTCGATAAGTCTAGACAACTTGCGGATGAAGCTACTGGTATGCCAAGTTTTGCTCACGGCATGACAGGTGTTCAAGGTGTAGGTAGAACTGCATCTGGTATGAGTATGTTAATGGGAGCAGCAGCCCAAGCGATTAAATCTGTAGTTAGAAATATCGATGATTACTTGCTGACCCCACTTGGTAAAAGTTTGTTTGCATTTAATATGCAGTTTAATTTTGATCCAGATATAAAAGGAGATTTAAATGTCATTGCGAGAGGTACTGAAAGCCTTATGCGAAATGAAATTCGTTCACAAAGACTACTTCAATTCATGCAAATGTCGGCTAATCCCACTATGGCCCCCTTCGTTAAATATGACTACATTTTACGAGAATTGGCTGCATCTATGGATTTGGATGAGTCTAAAATTCTCAACGATCCTAGAGAAGCTGCTATCCAAGCTAAAATTCTGGCAGAAATAGCCGCTTTAATGCCACAACCACAACAAGGTCAGCAACCTCAAGGAGCACCGCCACAACCACCTAATTCTGCCCAAGATCCAACTGGAACTGGTGGTGGAACAATCGCTCCAGGCAATGCACCAGAACCAGATAATCCAGGCTTTGCAGGTGCAGGCGGTGGAGATAATACACCAAGACCACCAGTACAGTAATGGGAATATATACGGATAGAGGACAGATACCTTGTGGGATGACTTGTAAAAATCCCAGTGATTGTAGGAAAAAAAAGAAATGTATGAAGGAAGAGGATGACAAAAGAGAAGTACAGAGAACTACTAGTTCTAGTAAATGATAAAGGCTTTATGGATTTACTTAAAAAGTATGCAGATATGAGAATAGAAATGCATCAAAAGTTTTTAGAAACAGAAAAAGAACCAATGCGTTTGTATGAACGACAGGGTGCAATAGCAGAATTAAGAAGAGTAGAAACACTTAGAGATGAGGTTATTAAAGGGGTAGAAAATGGCACTAATAACAGATAAGAATGAACGTCAAAAATTTTATGATAGTCATAATATTACTGGTTCAACTACTATAAGAGAAGATACTGGTTATAAAAGATATACCCCAGTAGATGGTGGTGGTTTTAAAGAAGACCCCGAAGGATCTGTTGTAATGATCACTGATAGAGATGGTGATGTTCAGTATAAATTTATTGATAAGATTGTACCTAGTTTTGAGGTTGTAACAGATAGTCCTGAACCTTTACCAAGACCAGGTATTATGACTGATTCTGGATATGGTAATGAGTTTGATGTTCAAAAAGACTTTGAGGATGAATTTCAATACGGAGATGAGTTTGATGTTCCTTCAAAAAGTAAAGATCCTGGGATGCCTGATCCACCAACTCCTGAACCTGGGTATGAGAATGAATTTGATGACCAAGAGAAAAAATCTTTGTTTGAAAAAATAAAAGAAGCTATTGGATTAAATCATGGTGGATTAATGAGCAAATGTGACTGTGGTCTTCCAGAATGTATGAACTGTGGGCCAATGATGGATATGGGTGTTACTGTTGGTGTTGAACCAAAAACTGGTAATCCTATTCCTGCAGGTTCCAACGCAGAAAACGTAAAAGATGATATCCCAGCAGCTCTTTCAACTGGAGAATATGTTCTTCCTGCTGATGTTGTAAGATGGCATGGTCTAAACCATATTCAAGGAATGATTGACGAAGCCAAGATGGGATTGATGGCTATGCATACGGAAGGATATATCCATGATATTGAAGTTGAAAAAGAGGAATCCGATAGCGAAGAGTCTTCGTCAGATGACGTTTCAACAAAAGATAGTTCCCCCGAAGAAGGGGAAGAAACTTCCGTACAAGAGGAAATCGAAACACCCGAAGGAAACATTATTGAAGTTGCTGAAGTGGTAGTCGAGGAAGACCCAAAAAAGAAAAGTCGTGGCATTTTTGGTATAAATTCAACACCTAAAATTGTATATTAAAAAGGAGAAGCTCATGGCTAAATACAAAGGTTCATATAAAGAAGATTTAGATAAGGAAGAAAAGCCTTATTCGGAAGATTTTCAAGCTCAAGCTGAAGAAACACCGAAAGAAGAAAATCTTTCAAATGAGGAAAAAACCTACAAACAAAGACATAGTGATCTTAGAAAGTGGGTTGCAAATATTCAAACGCAAAAAGATAAAGAAATTACTGCTTTGAAAACTCAATTAGCCACTGCAACACAGAAACAGATTAAGTTTCCTAAAACAGATGAGGAAATAGAAGAGTGGTCTTCTAAATATCCTGACGTTGCAAAAATTGTAGATACAATTGCTCGTAAGAGAGCTAATGAAGCTTCTCAAGAAACAGAGAAAAAGCTTGAGAGTTTAAAAAATATGGAAGTTCGTATTACTAAAGAAAAAGCTGAAAGCGAACTTCTTAAAATACATCCAGACTTTGCAAAGATCAGAAATGATTCAAGTTTCCATGATTGGGTGCAAGTTCAACCTCAATATATTCAAGATGCCTTGTACAAAAACAATACAGATGCAATGTCTGCCGCAAGAGCTATTGACTTATATAAAGCAGATTTAGCTAAAGAAAAAAGACAACCTGCTAAAGAAGCTGCAACATCAGTGGGTAGAACTGGTTCTGTAAAACCTACTGGGAAAGAAAAGATGAAATTTTCTGAAAGTCAAGTTGCATCGATGAAACCTCACGAATATGAAAAATATGAGGATGCAATATTGGAATCTATGCAGAATGGAACTTTTGACTACGATATGCGAGATGGTGCAAGGTAATTTAAAATAACACTTGCAATAACACTAGTAATCGTGGTATAAGGAATACATCCACGCAAAATGTGGGTCTATCCTAGATAGTTGAGCCAGATTTATTTCTCACCTCAATTATCTTTGAATGTCGAAAATGAAGACAGTGATAAGACTACCAGATGATTTATAGGCCAGATTTATTATATTCGATCAAGTATAGTATATTCTCACCCTTTAAAATTCTGCCCTTAAACTTATTCGATTTGACCTTTTTTTTGAAACTGAAAGTATAAGGAGAAAGAAATATGGCTTTCGCTTCATCGTCCAGTGCAGGTCTTCTTGGATCAAGTTGGACAAACTTACCTAATGGGAACTTTAGTCCTGTTATTTACTCGCAAAAGGTTCAAAAAGCCTTTAGAAAAAAATCTGTTGTTGAAGACATAACCAACACCGATTACAGCGGCTCCATCGCAAATTATGGCGATAGTGTTCGTATCATTAAAGAGCCAGAGATCACAATTAATACCTACGAAAGAGGTACTAATCTAGCAACTCAAGCTCTCGCAGATGCAGACTTCACCATGATCATCGATCAAGCAAATTACTACCAATTTGCCATTGATGACATTGAAGCTGCCCACTCTCATGTTAACTTCATGGATTTAGCAACTGATAGAGCTGCTTATAAATTAGCAGACACATTTGATGCTGAAATCTTAGGTTATCTAAGTGGCTTTAAAAATGGGCCGTCATGGGCAAGAAGAAGTGCTTCTGGTGATATTAACGGAACAAAAGCCGACTCTAATGCAGGAAATGATGAACTTCTCGCAGCTAATAAACTAGATATAACCGACTTCGGTGGGTCAGATATCGGTGGTGCCGCAGAAGACACTTCTATTCCAGTATTAGCAGGTGGTGGTACTGGTGGAATTACATCCCCTCTAGAAATCTTAAATAGAATGGCTCGTTTAATGGATGCAGCTGATGTTGATCCAGATGGACGTTGGTTCGTTGCTGATCCAGTATTCTATGAGATCCTAATGGATGAAAATTCTAAGTTCATCAATAATGACTTTACATCTTCTGGAACTGATATTCTCAGAAACGGAAGAGTTACTGATGGTCTTATTCGTGGCTTCAGAATGTATAAGTCTAACAATCTACCTTTCCTTGGTGATGGTCCTGGAAAAGCAGCAACAGCAGGTTCTGAAGCTGATTTTGGTGTGATCGTTGCAGGACATGATAGTGCCGTGTCATCCGCACAACAACTATCTAAAACTGAAACTTTCAGATCACCAACAACCTTTGCCGATCAGGTTAGGGGAATGCAACTTTATGGCAGAAAAATCCTTCGTCCAGAAGCGATTATGACAGCTATATATAATACTCATAGTTAATTTTAACTATTGAGATTGGTGCTTATTGGGTGGCTCTTTTTAGGGTCACCCTTCTGTACATAAATTGGAAGGTATAAATGCCAACAAGTTATATTGATTTATGTAATCTAACATTAAGACGTTTAAATGAAGTTGAGATTGATTCATCAGATTTTGCATCTTGTAGAGGAATACAAGCACTAGTTAAGGATGCTGTAAAAACTGCTATCGCTAAGATAAATCAATCAGAATACTCTTGGCCATTTAATTTAGCTAGTTACACACAGACATTGACGATTGGACAAGAGGAGTATTCTTGGCCATCAGATTTAAAAATAGTAGATTGGAATAGTTTTCAGCTTCTTGAGAATGACTCTTTAGGAAGTCAATTTACTCATTTAAGATTTATTACAACTGATCAATGGTTTGAAAATCACAGAGATACTGATGCAAAAGCAGGATCTAGTGGAAGAGGGATACCCTCATTAATTTTTCCATCTGGTCAAGGATTTGGGGTAACACCCTCTCCAGATAAAGCTTATTCTATTGGCTACAACTATTATAAAAGCCATACTGAAATAACACTATTCTCAGATCAAAGTCGAATACCAACACAATTCGATAATATTATTGTCGATGGAGCTATGCTCCAAATGTACCTTTTTAAAGATAATGCTCAATCGGCTCAGATTATAGCATCCATCTTTGAGCAAGGTATTAAGCAAATGCAATCACAATTGATTAATCAGTATGACTCCATTCGGGATCGTAGGGTTTTTCAAGGTATGAATACGGATTTTTTTACGAGTGCCTGATCAAATTGAATCTTTCAAAGTATTGTGTGATGGTGGATTAGATACTTCACAAAATCATCTGACACTTTCTCAAAATAAACCAGGGTCAGCTACTCGCTTAGTTAACTATGAGGTTAGTTTGTTTGGTGGTTATAGAAGAATTGAAGGTTTTTCAAAATACGATAATCTCTATTCTGAAGTTGGATCTCATGCAACGAATGCTCTTACCGCAGAAGGTAAAGTCTTAGGGGTAGCAATCTATACAGATTTAGCCACTAATACAGAAGTCATTATAGCGGCAAGAAAAGATATAGGTGCTAACACCTACAGTTTTTATCGATTTGTCGCTAATACTGGTTGGGTAAAATATACAACTGGCTTAACACTTTCTACAACCTCAAGTGGTAGGACAATACAAAAGTTACGTCATGTTACTTTTAACTTTGGTCAAGGCCAAGGAAATGAAATTGTTTTTGTTGATGGTATTAATAATGCCATTTCTTTTGATGGTACAAATTGGAGATTAATAAATCCAAGCGGTAGTGGTACAGATGTTGATCCAGGTGGAGCACAAGCATTAAATGCACCTAGTTTAGTTGATGTATTTGAAAATACACTTTTTATAGGGGGTGACATTACTGCCCCTACACAAGTCGCACATTCTACACCTAATCAAGCTTATAATTGGACAACATCTGGTGCTGGTTCAGCAGGTCGATTAAGTTTAGGTCTTAATGTTGTAAACTTTAAACCTTTTAGAGATAATCTTTTTATATTTGCTAATAACAGTATCAAAAAAGCAAATTTACAAACAATATCAGTAGGTGGATCTAGTGTAACAACTTTTGTTCTAGAACCAGTTACAACTAATGTAGGCTGTGTCGCTACGGATAGTGTTTTAGAGATTGGTGGAGATTTAGTTTTTCTAGCACCTGATGGGGTAAGACCAGTTGCAGGTACTTCAAGAATAGGTGACATAGAACTAGAAACTATTTCAAAAAGTGTCCAATCTTTATTATCTGGATTAAGTAATACCTATGATCTTAGTACTCTAAATGGAGTAGTGATTAGATCAAAAAGTCAGTTTAGATATTTCTTTGGAGATAGTACTGTATTGCCCCAAAACTCAGTGGGAATAATTGGGGGTCTTCGTACTGCGGATCAAAGATTAGGTTGGGAGTTTGGAGAATTACTTGGTATCAGAGCTTCTTGCTGTACTTCTGGTTATATAGGTACAACTGAATTTGTGCTACATGGTGATTATGATGGTCATCTTTACAGACAAGAACAAGGCACAGATTTTAATGCTGCTAACATAATATCTGTATATCGTACCCCTTATTTAGATTTTGGAGATACAGAAACTAGAAAAGTATTTAGAAAAATAAATGCATTTATAAGGGCAGAGGGGCCTTTAACTATCGGATTAGCTTTTGACTATGATTGGGGTAGTGCAGATGTTTCTGTACCTGCTTCCTATGAAACAAGTTCTATTGGATCACCTGTTACTTATTCGGGTGCTAACGTCATCTATAACGGAACTAATATTGTTTATGGTGGAACTGGTAAACCAGTTTTTTCAACTGATGTTCAAGGGTCAGGCTATTCTGCAAGAGCAACATTTGTAAGTGAGGGCAGTTTTAGACCTCATTCAATTCAAGGACTCGTTTATGAGTTTAGTGTGGCAGGGAGATCATAAATGACAGGTTATACAAGACAATCTTCAGCGAATATTATTAATGGGGCAGATATTACTGCACCACCATTAAATGCTGAATTTAACAAATTAAGAGATGCTTTTGATGCTAGTAGTGGACATAGCCATGATGGTTCAACTGGTAACTCTCCAAAGATTGATCTTACAACTTCTGTTTCTGGTACATTGCCTGCAATTCATGGTGGATCTGGTGGTAAGAATAATTTTTCAGCTACGTCTACCCCAGTTGCTACGGATGACTCAACCCAAGGTTATGCTGTTGGATCTTTTTGGTATAATACCCAAACACAAAAATTGTATGTTCTTACAAATTCTACTGCATCCTCTGCGGTATGGGCTGAACTCTCTTTAGCTTCTTCTACTGGTGTTTTAACTAATGTTGATATTGATAGCGGAACTATAGACGGAACAAGTATAGGGGCATCTACTCCAAGTACAGGTTCTTTTACATCTTTGGCTGCATCTGGAACTAGTACACTTGCTACAGTAGATATTAATGGTGGGGCAATAGATGGAACAACCATAGGTGCAACGACAACTGCATCAGGTGCGTTTACAACAATAAATGCAAGTGCATTAGCGACCTTGCCAGTGGTAGACATAGATAATGGAAATATTGATAATACTGTCATAGGTGCAAATACACCAGAATTAATCACTGGAACAACAATCACAGCTAATACTGGTTTTAGTGGTAACCTTACTGGTAATGTTACTGGCAATCTAACTGGTAATGTCACTGGGGATGTTACTGGGGATATATCATCAAGTGGAACTTCAACATTTGCTACTGTAGATATAAATGGTGGAAATATTGATGGTACTATAATTGGAGCTAATACAACTGCTGCAGGTTCCTTCACGACAGTTTCTACTTCTGGACAAGCAACTTTAACATCTGTCGATATAAATGGTGGATTAATCGATGGTGTTGTCATTGGTGGTTCTACTGCAAATGCTGTTACTGGTACTACCATCACTGCAAACACTGGATTTGTTGGCGGTCTAACTGGTGACGTAACTGGAAATATCACTGGTAATGTAACTGGAAATACAACTGGAAATCTTACTGGTAATGTAAGTGGTAATGTAACGGCTTCTACTGGAACAACAACTTTAAACAACCTTGTCGTAAATGGCACTGCGGATTTCACCTCTACACAACTTGATAATTTATTAGATCCAACTTCTGATCAGCAAGCCGCTACAAAAAAATATGTAGATGATGAAATTTCTACACTTGTTGGCGGTGCAGGTGCAGCTTTAGATACACTTGGGGAAATTGCTACAGCTTTAGGTAACGATGCAGCTCTAAATACAACTCTCACTAATTCGATTGCTACAAAGCTTCCTCTTGCAGGTGGAACTATGAGTGGTGACATTGTTCTAGGTTCTTCAAAAGCTACTTCTACAGCAACTCCTGCAACGGCTGATACTTTAACAAGAAAAGGTTATGTAGATACACAAGATGCTACCAAGCTAAATTTATCAGGCGGTACTATGTCTGGTGCTATCGCTATGGGTACAAATAAAATTACTGGATTGGGTACACCTACTAATACTGCCGATGCTACAACAAAGTCTTATGTAGATGGTATTTTAGGCTCTGCAACTTCTGCATCCACCTCTGCAAGTCAGGCCGCTACAAGTGCATCTCAAGCAGCCACAAGTGCATCAAATGCATCTACTTCAGAAACAAATGCGGCTAGTTCTGCAACTTCGGCTGCCAATACATTAGCTACTTTCCAACAACAATATCATGGCCCACTAGCATCCGCTCCTACATCAAATGTAAATGCAGGTGATTTATGGTTTAACACAACTTCATCTGTTTTATCTATTTATGATGGTTCAAACTGGCAATCAACTGCCGAAGCTGCTCAAAGAGCCTTGACTTCACATACAGTAACTTCATCTGAACAATCCGCAGGAACTGTAACTGTATCAGCGAACTATACAGTAGGACTAATTGACGTTTATCTAAATGGACTACATCTTGGTACATCTGATTTCACTGCTACGAATGGAACATCTGTAACGATTGCTAATCCAACGGCAGGTGACATTATAGATATTATCGCTCTGTCTTCGTTCAACGCTGCTAATTACGGAACATTAGCATCCAAAAATAATATTTCTGAAAGTGACCTCAACATAGCAGGTTCACCTACTGATGGTTATTATTTAAAGGCAGATAACACAGCAGCAGGTGGTCTTGTTTGGGATCAAGTAGACTTATCGACAAAGCTTAGTCTTTCTGGCGGTACTATGACTGGTGCTTTGGACATGGGCAATAATAATATAACTACTACTGGTAAAGTCTTGTTTGCTAATATGTATTCTCAAACATCAGACTTACCATCAGCTACTACTTATCATGGTATGTTTGCCCATGTGCATGGAACAGGAAAAGCTTATTATGCTCATGCAAATGCTTGGGTAGAGTTAGCTAATAACAGCCAACTCGCTAATTATTTAACAACTTCTGCAGCAGCGTCAACTTATGCACCTTTAAATTCTCCTGCTTTAACAGGTAATCCAACTGCACCTACACAGACGGCAGGAAATAACACAACAAGACTTGCTACAACAGAGTTTGTTTCTACGGCTGTAGCTAACCTAGTTGATTCTGCTCCTGGAACTTTAAATACATTAAATGAACTTGCAGCAGCTTTAAATGATGATCCCTCTTTTGCTACTACCATAACAACAAGTATTGGAACAAAACTCAATGCGTCTGCTGTTTCTACTTTTGGTGGAACATTAATAGATGATGCAGATGCTGCTACTGCCAGAACTACTCTTGGTCTTGGGGCTGCATCAACAATAGCCATCGACAATAATAATTTTGTTAAAAATGATGATAGCCAACATTATTCAGGTCAAAAGGTTATGACACTTTATAATGACGTAGGTTATATTACAGTTCCTATGGATATATCTTCTGTATTAGGTGATGTATTAGTATTAAATATGGGTAGTAGTAGTAATAGTGATGAAAGATTTATACAATTTAATTCTAGTCATTCGCCATCTGGTACAAAAGGTAATATCCATTACAATACAAACGATTATCTTACTGTAGAAAGTAATAGTTACTTAACGCTTCAATCAAATGTAAGTAGTACTTTAAGATCAGTTATTCTTGGTAATACTTTCTTTAAACCTTTTAATGCTGATACAGGTCAACTTGATTTAGGTACTTCATCTGCTAAATGGAAAGAGTTGCATTTAAGTGGTGTTGCTTATGCATCTGGTTTTAGTGGTAAAATTCATCCTGTTAATGGAGCAACTACAAATTATCTTTCTTTAAAAGATAGCAACGAACTTAACTTTTTTAATTCAAGCAACTCAAGTATAAAACTCTATATTAACTATGATGGTGGTGATGTTGCTCTTGCAGGTAATGCAATAACAGCTACTCATAATGGTAATACTACTTTTGGTGGTAATATTTATTCCAGTGCTTTAATTTCTAATGCTAATAACAGTTACTACGTTTACCCTGCATCAACTTCAAATTTATATAATGTTAATGCACAAAACTATCTGTATTTAGGTGATAAACTTTATATAAATTCTGGTGGTGGAAGTTCTTCTGTTGGAACAGCAGGGCAAGTTCTAACTTCTGGTGGAACTGGAAATCCAGTTTCATGGCAAGATGCAGGGGGTGGAGCTTATGAAGTTATAGGTAACTATACTGGTACTGGTGTAAGCAGTTTAGATTTTGTACATAATTCAAATAACTTTGTATTTGATAGCACTACATATAAACATATGTGGATGTATGCCATGATTTGGAATAATAATGTAGTTTATCAAAATTTATATATTACTCCTTTAGTTGGCTCTACAAGTTCTTATGCTCCAATGACAAACTTAGTTTACTTCCATGAACATAGAAAAGAAATGTATCCAGAATTTACTGGTGTAAATTATGGTGCATATCAATGGGGTCAAAATGCTCAATATGGCGCAAATAATCAAGGTAAAATTGCAAGTAATATTGTACTTGAACGTACTGTAAGTAGTGGTGATGGAATGGCTATGTTTAGTGAGAGTATTGGGGGTACAACTTATAATAGTAATAATAGATTTTATCCAACACAGGTTCGATTAGATTTTCAAACTAAAGGATGTAGTACAGACTTTGGTTTAAATGGGCAATGTGATGTTTGGTATGATAACCCTAGTATTTACGCATACAAAAGATATTACACATGGCAAATGTTGAATCGTAGTTATGGAAAAGTAGGTTTTAGAATTACTACAGCAACATCTGGAGCAACATGGAACTATGACATTACTTGGATAGGATTAAAACCATGACAATTAAAAAAGAAGATATTGATTGGGATAATTTTCCTGCTTATGTTGCAGGTTCATCAGAAAAGAAAACTTTATCAGAAGCAGATAAAGAATGGTTTGTTAATAATTTTAATGAAAAAAGACCAACTCGTGATGAAGAAACGGCAGATTATCAACGAAGAAGAAGAAATGCTATTTTAGATAGTACAGATTGGATTGTTCAAAAATCAACAGAAAAAGGTCAAGCTGTGCCAGACGAATGGCAAACTTACAGACAAGCTTTAAGAGATTTACCTGCCCACAAAAACTGGCCAAATTTAGAAGAAACAGATTGGCCAACTAGACCCTCATAGGAGAAAATATGACTGAAACTACAAAGACAGAATTACCAAAAATTAATTACGAGGGTAAGGAATACGATCAAGAAAAATTAAGTGAAAAAGCAAGATATTTGTTTCGTCAATTATTTGATATCCAAAAAAAAGAAGACACTGCCCGATTTACCATAGATCAAATCTTAGCCATGAAACAAGTGTTTACAGAACAATTAAACAAGGAGCTTGAGGATGACAAAGGCTAGAGATAGAGCCGATAGAACTGGTTCAGACC
>VTLG01016220.1_pt1 | contig 50075 bp, 76 predicted proteins | sample 4694571 | NCBI WGS metagenome assembly VTLG01 (sample SAMN12604809, study PRJNA352737) | marine metagenome | biome: ENVO:00000447; feature: ENVO:00000209|ENVO:00000569|ENVO:01000036; material: ENVO:00002151; isolation source: viral sequences binned using virsorter ... | reverse complement strand
TTCCCATCTACTTACGTCATAAGTAATCCAGCAGGAACATTTGGAGCTGCTGTTACAGGAGCATGGAAAACTACTGATAAATATCCTCTAAAGATAACAGTAAGTGGTAGTGGTACTGCGGATGGAGGAGGAAGTGGTATTAAATCTTTCCCTGAAATATGGAATGTATTCGATGCAACTGAGGGTAATGTGTCCTTTATTCAGGAAATAGATGACTCAGCTTATAATTTAAATTCTTTCCCAGTGACGAGCGACCTTGCTGTAACTCGTGCAGGTAATTATTATCAGGCAATTACACGGAAAGGTAAGGTATTTATAGCTAGGACTGGAATACCTATACAAAGTATTTCTTTTGGTAGTGTAGCGATGGGAGATGAAACTAGCGCAACTGCTTTTGTAGACCATGGTCCCGACACTCTTTATGGTCACCTGCATAAACTGAGAACTATACAGGCTGACTCAGTTCGAGTATACTGGGATGAAGTTCAAAAAGATGGGACCTTTGTTAGGTTCTGGGGAATTATAACTGACGTAGCAGAAACTGCGTCGAGTGGAGGACCTAGACGTATAGTAAATTATAGTTTTAATATGATAGTAGAAGAAATAGCTTTAATTGAGGCTGATGGTAAATTAATGACTGATATATTCCCATTGGGAGGAGCTATGGATGAACGAGATTTCACCTAGAATTACTATTGATGGGGCCGATGTAGATTATATAGATGGTGCATATGATAATCCCGGCAATCTAAGTGCAGCCACTCTTACTTTCAAATTACCGCTAACCTACGGAGGTATGAAAAAACTCTGGAATAAGGAAGTGTGTTTATATTTAAATAAGCAGGATTCAACCCCTCTTTTTAGAGGATGGATAAAGCGAACTAATATAGATTTTAATGAAGTAGAAATATTTGCTCAGGATGTAATAGGGTTTATGCTTTTAGGAGGAAGCTCTGAAAAAGCTGTTATCGCCTTAACTGAGGAGGATAATTTCGATGGACTGAGCGCGGGTGCAGCAATTATTAAAGCTATATCAAAAGCTCAACTTACAACTAAAATAGGTACGGATGCTATAGGAAATACTAGTCCTGTGGTATCCTCAGTTCGACCCCCATTTAGAGGAACTCTATCTGTCTTAGATATAATTAAAGCATTCCTTAGTAAAGCAATAGATAAGACAGGCACTTTACCAAGGCCTAATATAGCACGCTTAGTAGATGATGGCTCTATATCTCAGCTCGTAATAGAGCTTGAGGCTGACTTGGATAATGACCCAGTAGTGCACATATATGATGAAAGAAGTAATATAGTTGAACTCAATATTATAAATAAAAAGGTTCCAACTATCGTTGTAGTAAACGGTAAAAATGGAGTAAAAGGAACGTTTGTGCACGATAGCGCAATCGCAGCCTTAGACAGGACTTATTTAGAAGCAACCAATGAATCATTAGAATCTCCTGCTGCGTGCAAGAATTTTGCACAAGAATTATTTAGAGCCAATTTACATGTACAATATGAATATGGTCTCCAAGTGTTAGAGGGGGCATATCTTAACGAAAATGATGTTATACGCATACAAACCGACAATCCCAAGTTTTCTGGCAACTATCGTGTTATTGGTAAATCCGTTTCTTTTTCTCCGTCAGACTACTCTGTAGGTATCACGATAAATAGAAAACCACCTACTTTAGCTGAATATATTTCAAGTAGAGATAACTAATCGCCTGAAGTATCAGGGTTTACTTTATAATCTGCTCTAACATTACCAGTATTACCGTCGCCCCATGGTAATCCCCTACCATCGGTAGGTGCATAGTCTCCAGCTAAACCAGTTCCACCGCCAGCTTCACTGCCACCGGGGTTAATTGTACGGGCCATAACTGAACCCTGTATCATTTTAGTTCCTTGGAGTGTGACGACGCTTTCTAGCATACCCTCTGAATTGATTCCTGCGTCACGTCCCATCTTACGACCATATCCTGTTATATCTGTTTCTGCCATATCTAAGTGCTCGATGTTCCTTGTAACTGTCTAATTAAAACATATACTTGAACATTGTTGCTTGTACTATCAGTTTGGTTTGACAAGTTACACTTAAGGGCAGTTCCTGCTGGTAAAACTATATCCATAGATTTAGTTGAATCTACACTTTTCATAACACTTATAAGTGTACCATCTGCGTAAACTGCACAATCATACAAGTCCGTTGTGTGAACTGCTGTGCTTGCCGCAATAGTACAAAGAGTATCGTAGTTTGCGTCCATAGCATCATTAACTATTGTTGTAATAGAATCTGTTGCTGCTGCCACATTGTGGTAAAAACCTATTGGTTGTGGGTTATATTGGGTCTGTCGTGCCCCTGCATATACTGTATCTGCTGTTATTGCCATAATTGCTCTCTAAATTTCACATTTGTCTCCCGCACAAGCATACTCAGCCTTTCCCTGAGTGTTGTCATTCATCTCGTACTGGGACAAATCTGTATAGTTAATTAGGGGGAGGGTCTTTATAAGCCTTTGGTAAGTTCTGTGGTCAATTTCTTCATAGGGAGCGAGCTCATATTTACCCCCATCATAAGGTAAGAAGGAGATACCATTAATGATTTCCCAATTCTGATATACCCAATTACCAACCTCAAACCATTCATCATCTCTCACATACACAGTCATACTGGCATTGTGTTCACACCAGTTGTGTTGTAAGTTTTTATAATGTTTGAGTTGCTCTAACGCTGTGACATCCTTTCTGGTTATACAACCATCAGGAGATTTAACAGGGAATTCTACTACCCATGTAGACGCATTCTTTTTTGTCTGACCATTTTCAGGATTGCATTTTATACCTGACTTCTTCATTAACTGGAAGAGGGGGTCACGGGCAGCTATTCTGTAGCGACGAATGTAGTATTGAGAGAATCTCGGATGGACTCCTGACGCTGAATCAACAAGTTGGGAAACGGTACCAGATGGCTTCACACAAGTGGTCGCCGTGGGTACGTTCACCCCTAATAGTCCTGATGCTTTGCGAGATATCCTCAGAACACGGCTTTTAAGCGCGTTTAAGGCCTCCGAACTCAGGATGGAGGGGTTATCCATCTGACCGGTCAAACTGACGCCTAAAAGGCGTTCTACGTCACAATTCTTTTTCCACTCTTTTCTGAGATAAGGAAAATCTGTGAATGTACTTTGTATGACACCTAACCATGTGGCCGTTTCGACTTTGTCTAACAACGAATCGAGGTCATCACTTTCTCTTACTACTACTTCCGAAAGGTTACAGAATTGCATATCCCGCAACATTATTTCTCCACAAGGATTAGTTCCTTGTATTTTAGGAGCGTAACGTCTGGAAGGAGCTCTACTCTGTGCGGCTTGTAAATTAAATATACCACGTTCTCCTGTTCCAGATAAAGCTAAAGCCGCCCATTCTCTTAGGAATTGTGCGGCGGAGGGCTTTTCCCTAAATATAGCGCTATTATTTGCCATGGCACGTTTGATAGGGAAAGGCCACTCTTTTGCCTGTCGCATGTCTATGTCATCAAGGTCACTCAAAGAGATTTGTGAGCTGCGACGAACTCCCCCCACTACAACTATCTCAGCAATCTGGTTACAGATATCATGAGCCTCGAGGGTAGTGAGTTTTCGACCTTGGGAATTATGCATGCTTTCACGAATGAAGTCATGCAGTTTGATTAGTGGATTAGGACCAGAAGCACGTCCACCCATAGTATGAAGGCGTGCCCCCTCAGGTCTTATCTCACTATAATCAAAATGTAAGTTCTGTCCATCATAGAGGCTTTCCATTAGTATTCTTACTGAATCAGCCCATCCCCTTTTAGAATCCTCTATAACTACTTTAGGTAAAAGGGCACCAGACTTTATTTCAGGCACTTCAGGCAATTTCACTACTTCTTCTTGTTCCACTGAAAAACCAAACCCCGTTCCACACATAAGTATATACAAACATTCAGCGAAAGCCTCGATGGAGTTAATCTTAGCAAATGCACAATTATATATGCACGTATTATCAAATTCAGCAGCAGGACCAGCGGCCCAAAGAAAACGCATAGAAGGCATTACCGCAAACTCTAACATGTATTTTCTCATTTTCTTTATTGTTTTCTCAGGTATCTCAGGACGTTGTGTTGTAATAAATCCTATAAACCTTTCTATTGTTTCCGGCCAATCTTCACGTCGGCGCTCTTCTTCTAACCATCGAGAATATGTTCTCTTATATATAAATTCTGCTACTTCGTTCTTAAACATTTTTACCACTCCTTTTGCGGTTCATTACTATAGGATGGGCTCCTATAAAAGCCTTTTTCTAATTTTAAAAAACTACTATTTAAAGTCTATTAAAACTCGCTTGCCGCAAGTGCAATCCTTATCGGGATTACACTCGCAACGACTTACTGATGTTAGTAAACCCATTAGTGTTGTACTAATAAATCAGCTAGACCTACATCACCATTGACGTGGTGTCTAAAATCATCAGCATCAATCTCTGTAAGGTAGCGTTCTCCGTCTTTAACGTTGAATCGCATTACCTTTAATTGTGCTGGTTTTGCTGCTTTCTTTGGTGCAGCCTTTTTTGGTGCAGCCTTCTTATCTTTCTTAAATAAAGCTGTCATCTATAAATCCTCCCAAACGTATCCGCCATGTCTCCAGACTTTGCGTTTACCTTCATGGGATTCCTCTTCTGCCTCTGCTACAACAGGGACTTCTTCGACGACCTTCTCGGTCTTCTTATCTTTCTTAACCATGGTTATTTCCTCTTTGTTGTTTTCTTTTTACGACGTCTCGTAGTTTTCTTTGCTCTTTTAGGGAGTTTGGCGCCCTTAGGCGTCTCCTTCTCCCACTTCTTCGCCATCGTTGGCTTGTTCTTGTGCATCCACGCTCTCTGTTTCTTGCTCTTGAACGGCATCTGCGTCCTCCTGTGATTCTTGTTCCACTCGGGCTAGATATCCTTGCCAATTCATTACGATGTCTTCTTCATCTAGAAACCCTTGAAGTATCTCATTATTCTTTGAGAGCATACCTTTGAGCTCATCAATTACTTGTTCTGCTTGCGCTCGTCCGTCACCGAGACCTCGGCACTGACTTAACAACCAGTTCATGTTTTCCATTGTCTGCGCTGGGCCTGTACCTCTTTCAAAGTTTTTCAACCAAGCTTCTACGTTCTCCAAACGTTTCTCTAATCTTTTTACTGTTGCCATCTTTTCTCCTATTCATTACACAAGCATTTATCATCACAGACTCCTGCTTGTATTAACTTATCCTTCGAATACCTATTTAAAGCTTTCGACCTAATAAGCTTTATTTGGCGTCCTGCTTCACGTGGGTTGTTAGTATACCACCCATAATCCCCTGCGGGTTCGTTGTATATACTTTTAAATACGAAAGAAATGTCTGCATCACTGTAGCCAGCTGTTATCAGCTCTGTTGCAATGATATTGTTTTGTTCGTGGTTGCTATGACCACGCTCTATATTACGCTCTATTAACTTAATTACGCACTCCCTTCTGGGCTTAATATAATCACTTGTTATATGAGAGCTTATCTTAATAGAGCCTGTTGCCTTCTCAATCTCGTTAAGTAGGAAATCAACACTATTAGATACACTGTGTTCTATTTCGTACATATCACACACAAACTCTATAAAGTGTCTCTGGGCTCTGGGGCTCTTCTCTGGTGGTATTATCCTTCCAGTATCTTCCATAGCTATAGCATAGAGCGCCGCTATATCTAATTTCATTATATCCTCTACTGAGAATTGGGTGCACCATACTCCTGTTGGTGTTCTTTCTATCTTAGAAATGTATTGAGTATTTACTATACGTCTCATGCACGATACACTATTCTGTATACATATGTCGTCTAAACTCTTAAGATAATATTTCTTCTTTAGATTTTTTAGATAATCTTGTATAGCTGGTCGCTTCACGTGTTCCGGTAAGTCCACTGGCGATAGAAAGTCTATATTCATTTGAAAGCCCTTTCCCCCTGTAAGATATATCCTTGGGGTAATCTTTTGTGGTTTGCAAAACCGCCTTATAAATTTTCTCACATCCTTTAAACATCTGTCTACATCCTTTGCGTCATCGAAATCAAACCATATGGTATTCAACATTGCTGATTCATAATTGGTTTTCCCGTCTGCTTTATCCTTAGCGTCATCAAAAACGTATACACTAGTATAGCAGTTCTTTTTACCATTGAATTTTTTGACGTTCTTTTCTAAGTCCGTCACTGAGTTGCAACGAGCTATTCTGGCGGGGATTCCGAATTCTCTGAAATACATTGTTCTTGTAATACCTCTATATCTTGACACCAGTCCCATGGGATAGTGAGTATATCTACTCCGTCCACATCGTTCCAGTGTTGCACTAAGACGATGGCCTTACCATCATCTGCTATTTTTTCTCCTAAACTCTCACTAATTGAGAGATTCTCTCTCGGTTCGTTTATATTAATAGCGTGAGTTTTAAGCTTCTGTGTGGCATCATACCACCTAACTTTAACTATCGGTCCATTCTTTCCGAGCATACTCTTTCCATTCCTCAAACATATCAGCTACTATAGCTAAGTCTCTTTCATGTCTGTAATATTTTGTATTTGGTGGTGTTTCCGTTACCATAACGGGGTTATATGGTCTATCGAACAATAACCTATCAAATGGTATTTGGTTATCAGCCAACCATTCTTTCGTAGCCATTACCCAATCTAATGAATTGGGCCTTTTACACCATATAGTTATTTGATGTTCACGTTGCTTTAGCCATATCATAAAATCCTTTACGTTAGCCAAAGGGCGAGCTCTTTCTACCTCATCGTAGGTTTTACATGGAGTACAAATTACTCCATCCATTGCGAATACTAAATTCATTCTTTCACTTCTTTCCTGTTCTTATTCCTTCAAGTACATTTTGTGGGGTATTAGGTTTGGCTTGTAGCCCTGCTATTTTTCCCACACTCTTAAAGTTTGTTGTTTTTTGTATGTTATTAATCCAATCAATCCAGCGCTTTCCGATTACATCCCAACTATAATGTTTGATGGCGTGTTTACGGCCCGCTTTACCTGTTTCTAATCTCTTTGTAGGACTATCATAATAATATTGAAGAGCCTCAGCTATAGCATTCTCTGATGCTATTGCTCTTTGTGGTGCTGCTCTGTTAGGAGTGTCCCACCACATATCTTTGTAAGGTATGAGTATACCTCTCTCACATATATCTTCCTCTTCTAAATGGTCTCGTCCGTTGGGACCTGCGTCTCTCCAGTCTCCCCCTAACGGGAACATAGGGATATCCTCGTTCTCTGGGTCTGTGGATTTAATAAGTTCCCATGAGGTTGTGTAATTAGTTGCACATATAGGAACTCCACATGACATTGCTTCCAGAGTAGGTATACCAAATCCCTCTCCACCAGTAGGTAAAACAAATACATCCATACAGTTGTAGAGGTGAGCCATCTGTTCTTCACTTATAGCTTGCCCCTCATCTAACTTATACATCAATGGTGGCATTAAATACTCACCCACTCCATATTGGTCAGCGAACTGAGGGAATTGCCATCCCATGTAATCAGTCCAGTCCATATGTAACATAAGCTTGGCTTCCTTTGGGCTGAGTTTATTCTTCTTAACAAACTGAGCAAAGCCTTTAACTAAGCGAGGAATGTTTTTTCTATGTTGGTTACGGGATACACACCCTACAATAAAAGCGTCTCCTGCTACTTTTTTCAGGGGTTTATCTCCATACATTGGGTTGAGTATAGGTTTGAATAGACCTGTATCTACTCCATGTGGTATATAAGTACAGTCTTTATTAAAATCCTTTTTTAATCCTATCTGTCCATAACGAGACATAGCCACACCAAAATCTATAACATCAAGTTGTTCCTGCCATTTAGCCAGTGAAGGCTCTCCATCGTAGGGTATAATGACTGCTAATTTCCAAGGAACACCTTTACTTATTTGTTTGTAAGCGTTGTTCATCATGTCCATTCTCTCTTTTCGGGTTAGTTTTTTCCCATCTGGTTTATAGAGAGGTAATTGCATAAACTTAGGGGTTTTAGAATCTGTAATATGTTGAAACATTTGGAAATCTAAATGAGCTAATATTAAATCTGGTTGGAAACCCTTGGCCCAATGGGGAAAGGATTTAGAACCATACTTCTCATCACCGGGAAACATAATGGGAAGGTTCTCAAACGCCGCAGTCTTCTCAGTTTGACCGAGAGGCCACGGACATTCCCACTTTGCGTGGTGAGGATTCTGACAGCCTCCATATCCTATGTGGTGTCCTTCACTATGTAAAATAGACGCCACATTTTTAGTGTTAGTTCCAAATCCCGTGGGTGCCCACGCTGAATCGGATACTGGCATTATTCTTAATTTACCCTTCTTAGGAGTATCAAAGTTCATATCAGGGTTATATCTTCCTACTCTATCGGCGCCTACGGGTGCTATTGCTGATTCGGGGGTTATCATAAATTTCCTATTGCTTTATAGCTATAATATCCCTCTTATTAACAATAACGGTTCCTTTCTCACCTGTAAGGTATACAAAATTCTCATCATCATTTGTTATTTTTCCTCTTCCGACTTTCGTCTTGTCCTCTTCACGCCATACAATCTTGACTTCTGCGTCCTGCAAAAAGGACGCCAGCTCTTTTTTATCATTATCTTCCATTTTATCATCTCCCCGAAGGGTAGGAGCAGCACACGTGCCGTCCTATTAATACTATCCTTTGTCATACTATATAAAGCTTTGTGAGGCGATGGAATAGCTGATAGCACTTGTAAAAGTGCAAAACCGAATAACACAACCATAATGACAACAATGTCAGATACTTCTCTTTCGTGCATCATATCCACTCCAGTAAACTCTGTTGTTTTTCATCGAGAAGTGTAAGGGGCGGGCGTTTTCTTATTCTATCTTTGAGCCCGAATTTATCTAAGAGAGTATTAACTGTGTCCCAGTAGTATCTCATATCAATTTCATCAACATCCTTTACAGTATCTCTCAGTTGATATCCAGTTTTACTTTTAACATAATGATAAGCTGTTCCCTCTGCTGGTTCGATTCCTATTTCTTGTCCCATCTTTATGAGTTTGACAGTGAGGTCTGTTTGTGATTTATAATCTTCTAATGCCCTATGCATAGCTCTTCGCATAACAAAATCATCCAGCTCATATTCCTTGAAATCATATAGGTTTTCAATAAACGTATGAGTAATCGTATTGTTCAATCTACCTTCAATGAGCTTCTCTAATACTCTTAAGTAGAATTTAGAACGTGATGTAGCCTTAAATGTGCTACCATGCTTAGTTAAGCTTCCATCTTCATTACGCAGCACGTAGTTTCCTATTTGTAGCCATACCCCTTCTTTAAAGTAATCTTTATCCATTGAGATGTGTTCGGCTTCTGACTTTGGAATGTGATACTTGAGAACTCTTCTCAGTCGGTTAGTGAGCCAATCGACGTCAACATCCACATTAGTATTAATCCCATCAGTATGAACATATACCACAGCATCTTTTCCATATCGGCTACGGATGATATCGACGCCCGAAATAAGGAGCCACCTCGCCACTGCTGTAATAGCAATGCCCACACCCATATCACCATAGCTAATGTAAGGATTAGCATTTGCACCATAAAATGTATTCACCATTATTTTTAGAGCATCAGACTTGCTCTTATCTCCTCTCGACGTCCCAAGTTTATAAGGCTTTCGCATTTCTTTAAATAGGCTACACATTTCATACATGCAACTTTTCTTAGAATTGTCTATTTCTATCAAAAGTCTTTTGTCTACTTTGTTATCAGGTATGTGTAGTATTCCATCTTTAAATTCTATTTTATCTTCATAGTCTTCATACCCTATTATCTTTGTAGTATCAGGCCCCAGATTAAGCGCCATTGCGATTGACGGATAAAATGAGCTGAAGTCTACTTTTATATTTCTGGCATGAAATCCGGGCCTATAAAGCTCTATGTGGGCCGCTTGATAGTTACCCTTATCAGCTCTATAAATCTCTGGGTGCCTCGTTTTGTTATTATTAAGCGTTACTATGCGTTGCTGAAATAGAGACCTGCCCTGTAGAATTTTCGTAATATAGCTACTGGGGGCATTGCAATATGTTGCCAGAGGAACGCATAATGTTTCTGCGATATACTGAATCTGAGGGAAATAATGGTTATATAAATAGAGCGTTGCATCAACATCGCTTAATACATAATCATGTATCTCATCGATGCTGTAATCGAGAAGAACCTTGTCTTCGAAATCGAGTTCGATTGGTGATAGACCAAAATTCTTAGCAACACTCTTAAGCCCACGTGGTATGCCTGATAGGGAGTAGTCAAGGCGAGTCCACCTCAGTAAATCGAGAACTATGCGTCCTCCAGCGTTCATCTTAAGTTCTTTCTGGTCTTTAGGAGATTCAAACCCCCATGTAAGACCGTCACGGTTAAGGTAAGAAAGGTATTGTTTTCTTAGTATCCCGTGGTGTTTGACTCTGTGGAGAATCTGAGGTATATCATACCCTACCAGATTGTAGCCACAGAGGATGTCAGGGTCATACTCCTTGACAAATTTGGCGAAGTCCCATAGAACCTCCTTATCATCTTCGCCATCCCATAAGAAGACTTTGCGCTCTCCAGTGGAAGTAACGACACCAATGGCAACAACTGGATACTTTTCCCCAAAGGGGAACGACCCATCTGGTGAATGTGTCTCAATATCAAACACCAAGCATCTCACTTCCTGTTCGTTAGGGAACTGAGAAAAGAAGGTGGGGTGTTCAATACATAGTCTCTCAAGGAGACTTTCTCTTCCACCATCAAAGAGCGCTGTCTTCGGAAGTATATCTCTTGATGGAATATAATAATGTTTGTTTAATTTAATTGTTAAATCAGAAGCAATGGTTTTGAATTCTTCTCCGTCATCATCTTCCATGTAGAAGTATGGTTTGTAAGGTGAGGTAACTACCTCAGACCGACTATTCCTATACATCTTAACCTTGAGACTTTTGTCTCTCAGGTCAATAGTTTTAGGTGACAGAGAAGCCATTAGCGGAACATTCATTCTTCTACCTTTTTATGCCTATCATACCATCGAGGACCACACAGCCACATAGGGGGGCCACGGGGTTTACTCTTTCCATCTTGTTTACCTAATTCTTTAAAGGTATCGTTATACCAGTCAGCAATCCAGTCGTCTATATCATTTGCTGAGATAGATTCATTCTCTAAGAATCTGATTTGCTTTTCTTCTAATTTTTCATATATATATTTATTCAGTTTCATCTTTCTCCGTTACATTCTTTGCTCGTTCTACTGGTGGTGTTGGGTCTACTGCTACTTCAGCTTCTTCCAACTGCCACATCTCAATAAGTAGAACAGCGTCGTGAATAGCTCGAGCCCATGCTCTATGAACTTCTGCTACCTCCTCGTCTTCTTCATAAAGCCCCGACATATCATAGTGGAAATCACTTGCCTTTGCGAGTAGAGTTATCCACTCCAGCCGTTCAGCATCGGTATTGACCACTAAATTATCGGTGTCCATTACTACTCCAGACCCATACTTTTCCTATAATCTTTAGCTTGTTCAGGGGTCATTCGACTTAAGAGTTTGTTTATGTTTCCATTCATCAGTTGTGAAATTGTTATACCATATACTCTACATAAATTAGTGAGATACCATAAAACATCTCCCATTTCTTCTATAATGAGTTCTTTATTATCAACTTCATCTCTTATCTCTTTCTTAAATGCTCCACCGACTTCGCCAGCTTCATTCATTAAACCTATCATTAGGTATTCTTTTTCTCTGTGTATAGGATATCTGCCACTGTGTTTGCAAAAATCCATATACGTTGCTTCTATTCCTGCTACCATATATTCATCTCCTCTGGTATTATATCTCTACTGAGAATCCATTTTCTCTCAGTTGGTAAGTATCTATATACTAAATCTGCCTTACTATCTGCTTGGACAACCCATGGTTTTATAATAATAAGGTCTTTTTCTCGGACCCACATTCTCTTTTTAAATCTACCACCAATCCTCACCATTCGCATTTTACCGTCCTCACACATAGCTAATAGGCGTGAACCTCCTGACATCTCTCGCACTACGGCAAACTGTTCCCCCCTTTGTGGGAGTTTAGCTTTTCTGAAAGTGGGAGCGGATTGCTTCGAATTCTTTTTCATTGTAATCTCCTTCTGCTTTGGTTAGAAAAGACTCATAGTCTTTAATCTTCGCATCCTTAGCTGACTTAAATAGGTCAGGGTAGTCTGCTCTTTCTACTTCGGTGGCTCTCTTTGCTCTCGCACCCAATTCAATGTTGTCCCCGCTAATCGGGTCAACAATGTGGATACGGCTACAACTGCGCCCAATGTATTCTTCAGCCACTTCAGGCCAGTTTTCTCGTATAAAGTTTTTCGTTTCTTCAATTAAATCATTCCATTTTATTTTAGACTGAGGGGATGTCAAGAGAGGACTTTTATAGTATAGAATCCTCTTTCCGTCTTCCTCACTCTCTAAGAAACCTGTCATTAATAATCCAGAAATGACTGGTCTCAGTTTAGTGAAAGGTAAGCCCGCAGCCTTCGCTGCTTTTTTCAGCTCCGTTTCTGACATCTTCACTGTATCACTGTCTGCAAACCCAAATCTATCTAATCGTGATTCGGGGAATAGCTTAAGAATATCTGTTCCATGACTCGGCATGTGTAGACATTCCTCTACAAATGAATTAAGATATATGCGTAGTCCTATCCAGTTATGTTTAGGAGAGACGAGACCATATTGAACTCCATCCTGCTCTACTCTTATCAATTCTTCTGGATGGAAGCGAGCAACTGCATTTATTAATCTCAATAAGTATTGTATCTTCGAACGAGATACAGGAAACGCAGAGGGTATAGCGTCTATTAAAAAGGGAGCACAGGGATTTTTAATGATAGTAGACCTATCATCATCTCTTTCTGTTATTATATTTTTAATATGTTCTGCCAGCCCCTCTATTTCTTCTACCGACATCTTAGCTACCTTCGTTTTAGGAAGGGCCGCTGAACTTAGTTTATACTTAAGAACCCTCTCAGTTTGTGTTACTGTGGGGTTAGTGTGCATAATCATACAACGACGTTCTAACTCAGCATCGAAATAAGCGGAACCCTTATCGTTCTCAACAGCTACACACATGAACACATATTTTCTAAATAAGTATTGTGCTCGTGTTCTCTTTGTAGTAACGTCTGTTACTTTACGGTTAGCTGTTCTTTCATCAGCCCACGTTTTTATTATCTCCATGCAACCTTCAGGAAGCTTCTGGGCCTCAGGTATAAAAATAAACCGAGCCAAATTAATAGCTGTTTTATCATACCATACAGCAGTGTCAGATAAATGTTCCATAGTGTAGCACCATTCTGGAGGTAAAAGAGCTTTAATGGCATCCATTATAACTGTCTTCCCTGTCCCCGAATAAGCTTTAATACAGAAGTTGTTATCTTCTAATAAGTAAGCTAAAGCCGCTGTGAGGGCTACTTCATCTTCTCCTAATATAGGAGCAAGCGTTCCATCTGGTCTACGTGCATTGTGAAAATATCTTAAAAGGTCATGTATTTCATATTTTGTCTTCATAGTATCTCCACAATAGGTATAGAAGTCCTGCTATTGGACCATCTAATATGGCCGCTAATATTATCCATTCAGTTATGTCCATCTTTTACTAACCAACTTGGCGGTGCCTTATCATATTTTTTTCTATACCATTCAATCGTCCATTTATCAATATTCTCTTTTGTTAATACTTGGATTGCATCGGTTAGATTATAGCCCTCTGCATAGAGGCGGTTTAGTTGGCGCTCTATAATAGTGGACAGATAGTCAGAGAAATCAGTTCCCATATCATATCCTGACGGTGTTCTTATATCCATTTCTTCCTCGCTTTTCTTAAGTTTAAAACATTATTTTCACACAGTCGAGTTGTAAAGGATTTAAGTTCTTTCTCTGAGTAGCCAGCAAAATTATCTTTAAGAATTAAAAATAAATCAATCATGGTGATTGGCTGACCATCCTTCTCTTTGAGAAAGTTGACTATTTCTTCTGGAACAACCCATGTATAGGTCTGTTCTTCAGAACCTTCCAAGCTCGGTCTAAACTTCTCTTTAACAAAGACACCCATCTCAGTTGAGGTAAGCTGGTATCCATTAACTGGCTTCCCCTGAGAGGTCATAATCTTAGTTCTTTTAATTTCAAAAACCATCTCAGTTGGGTTTTGTGGCAAACCTGTTGCACAGTGTGTCCCAGCTATGAGTTTTGAAAAGAGTTGTTGAAAGTGTGTATGTGTTGAGAGGGTGACACTCATGTAAGAGATGTCATGTTTCCCTCCTCCTTCGTATTCACTTTGTGGGTGGTATATACCATAGGTAAATTCATTTATCTTCGGTATTTCACGGTCACAGTGAACACATCTACCTTCCTTAGCCCAACACTTGACCCTTTTCCGTTGAGCAGGGTTCCAGTGTCGGACTCGGTGTATAGGTGAGATAAAGGCAAACTGACCTAATGCGGTCATAGATTCCTCTAACCAAACTCTATTGCTTTTAGGTGACTGTATCCAATCGCTATAACTCATTCAATAGTTACAGTTGCCTTTCTAATAAAGTATTCACCTGCCACACTATCGTGCATCCATACGAGATTGTCTCCAACCTCGAGTTCCAAAGCTTGTAATATCTTATCTGGAACATAAATGCGCTTGTATTGGTCAAGGGTCTTTACTGAACTAACTTGTTCTAATTCGCTCATTGTATCTCCACTCTCTTTGCACTTGTTTTCTCTTTCTTTTCAACTACTACATCTAAGATACCATTATTCATGGTAGCCGACACTGATTCAGGGTCGAGACCCTCAAATCTACGTGACCAGTCGTAGTTTTTCTTTTCACTCTTTGCATTAATACTGACTTTACTTTCACTTACTTCTAACTCAACGTCATCTTTACCAAAACCAGCCAGCTCAGCTGTGATAGATACTGTGCCGTTGTGGTCATCAACATCTATCTGTGGTTGGCGTTCTGGTCTCTGAATAACTCTTCGGAAAGGGTTATCCTTCTGTTGAGGAGATATCTGTTCTAATAAGTCTAACCACATGTCTAACATATTTTCTACATCTCTACTCATGCTTAGTCCTCTACTGCTGTTGCTGAAGGGCCATCTCCTACACGCTTCATTAACCTGAAGTATGGTTTGGCGGCTCCTTCCTTCCAATAAGAGTTACGGAACATTACAAATTCCTCACCCTCTTCATTTTTGCCCGTGTAATACACGTTACCGTTTTTATCGGTGTTGCGGAACAATCCCGCTTTTAATTCAAGGCTTGATTTTTTACTTTCTGCCATATTTTCACATCCTTTTGTAACATACTCTATATAGATATATAAAGCTTTCTATCCGTGCATCGCTCCAGCTGGTGTTGCTATCTGATTGATATCTATTTGGAGTAGTTTATCTCCATATTTATCTATCAATTTATCCAACACTTCGTTGAAGAATTCACGAACATCTACATCCTCAGATGGTGCTACTTCCATCTGGAATGTCCCAACCCTTAATAAATGGGTGAACTTGCTATTGGCCGCTTCCATCCTTGCTTGGAGCAATTCAGCGACCATTTCATTTGAGTCTTCAGAAGATGAATCTGTCATCTATTACCTCTAACTTAATTAAAATCTTTCTAAGGTTTTTGATTTTACCATCAACCCCATCGATTTTGTTTTCTATGTCATCTAATCTATGGGTCATGTGTTCCATCCTGTCGAGTATGTCATTGACATTCTCAACAAAGGGCCACCAGTTACTTTCGTCGTCGAATCTTTCGGTTCTTTTGCGAAGTGTTTCGGCCCACCTTGTGTGATGGTTTAGTTCGGCCTTGATTTCGTCTGCTTTTACCATTTTTATTCCTCTTTAGTTTTTTCATCATTACTTTATTCTTACGGGGATTGAGGTGATGACCCTCTCCTGTCCACCCATCGAGGTAGTATCGGATGTAACCCATCCAATAATCTCTACAATTTTCCTCAGTGGGTTTCAAACCACGTATCTTTACTTTTTCCATTAATCTTTGAACCATCTTATTAGTTTTTCCTTTAGCCCAAATCTTATCGAAAGCGTTCCACCTCTCATTCATTTTTGATAGGCCTCAGTTCCCCACAATGTGGGCAGTTAAACTTACGGGATTTCTTCATACCAATATAGTCAAAGCCACACTGGATACATCTCATAGAGAGTCCTCCCATGTAATGCTTTTCTCAGTTGGGTTCTGTTTCGAAAAGAATCCTTTTCTTCCACAGTCTCCACACTTGTATTGAATTACAACACAATCGATATACGCTTCTTCATTAACATATTCAAAGTCTTCGTGGTTACATCTCATGGTATCAAGTAATATCCTGCTATTATTCCAAAGCCTAATCCAAATAGAAAGCCCGAAAGCATATCCATCGCTTGGTCACTCATCATATTACTCCTCCTAATTGTATATAGCACATCTGACAGTATGGTTTCCCAGTGGTATCCTTATACTTAATATAATCAAACGCCAACCTGTGCTTACAAGTGTTGCATGCTGTGTCATTCATCCGAACATGCTCCCATCATAAGATGTAGGCTGAGTTGATTGGGGTTTTCCAATACCATCTAAGTTTTCAATGGCTCCTGAATCATGTGCTCTTTTAACCATCATTTCAAGTAACTTAACATAAGCTAAGATAGATAGCTGTTGCCATCTCTTAAGTTTAAATGTTTTGGCTACTTTCTCAAGGTCTTTACCCACATTCAATATGTCGATAGAGTCCATCGCTTTCACTAAGGCTTCCCATTCAAATCTTTCTTCGTCGGTTAATAAACCTTCAACTGAGAGATTCTTCTCTTTTGACTTTGCCATTTCGAGAAAGCTTTCAAGTAATTCAGCCATAATTACCTCGTCATGCTGTAATACATTTGCATAGCTTTCAGGGTAGTTTCCCAAGACCATTTGGCTCCAGCGATAAAGTCATCGCTTCTACCTTCGTCTTTAAGTCCCTCTTCTATGTTCATGTCATTCCATTCCATCATGCTACTACCAACCTATCTAATCTATAACAACGTGTGTGTTGTTTAAACTGAGAAGCATACTGCTTCAAGTTATACCTGTTGTCACTACCTATAACGTAGTAATTACCTGCTGATGATACTCGTATATCTTCAGGTAATATTTGCCTTACAGATTCACTGTCCTTATCATGTTTCCACGATTCAAAGTCGAACTGTGTTCTGTTTTCAGGGTTGTATCTGATACTAACCTGCTTGTGCTTGCCTGTTTTCTGATAGTGCTTTACGGCATCCATCATCAAATTGATTTGTTCTGTTCTTTCCATCATATCAATCACTAATCTAACACATAACTACCGAGCTTATAAAGCTTTCGGTGCTATGAACTGAGACACTCTTTGCAGTAGTGAACTGAGGAGAATCCTCGTATATCTGCTGGACTTGTTTTTGTCCCACAAGTATAGCATTTAACAATCACATCCCCCTCCACTACTACAACCACAACCTTGAACCATAGGGCTTGGGGTCACAGCACTTTGTCTCGTATTTTCTGCTTTTTTATAATAGGGGTTGGCCCCTGCATCGTGGTTAGTTATATCTACCACTTCTGTAATTTCATCTACCTTTGCTACTATCATAGTCTCTATACCTTTTTTAAGTGTAACAGAAGAAGCTGAACAACCTTGACATCCACCACCCATTGTGACATATGCCTTACCTTCCATTACTCTTATCAGTTTTACTATTCCCCCGTGCATACCTACACTTGGGTTTACTAAATTCTCTATTAGGTTTTCAACTTCCTTAAACACTTCATCATCCTGTTCTTCTACTGCTTCTATTACAATCGGAGGCACTCCAAGAGATAAAAAGTCTCGTATAATCTTTCCTATTTCCTTACCTCTCTCAGGCCAGCTTACATTTTCCTCAGCTGTAAGAACGAGGGTGTCTCCCTCTATGCCTATCTTCTTAAGGTAATCCAATTCGAACAATACTTTAGGTAAGCGACTCTTTCCTTCCTTGTCTCTTCTAAAGTATGCTACGTCTCCCATCTTAATAATGGGTCTATCTACCACAAACTTACACACTGTTGGTGAAGCAGTTGGTATTCCTCTTATTTTTATTTCACTCATAACTCATCGTTTTCTTATTCCATGTATATTCTTTTGGGTCGCATATAACACAACGCCAACTCCCATCCGCTCCAATTAAGATGGCTCTGCCATCACATCTCTCGCACCTACTTATTGACATAATACTCCCTATATATTTTACTTGAACCATAGATAATACGCTATTATCCCCATACATATTAGGTTGCCTATTGTATATAAGATTATCTCTCTCCATTCTACATTTGTGAAGGTTGGTCCCTTCTGTGGCTTCTGTGATACAACTTGGTCCACTTTGTAATGGGGCATGCTATTCCAGCACTCATCACAAAGATATGCTCTAATGTGTGGTTGCTCAGACATATAATGTATACGGCACTTCATACAGTTGTGCCATAAAGCTTCATAGTATCGGGGTTTCATACTTTACAATCCTCACATCTATCTCTTAAATCCCTTTTACTTACTTCTTTGTCTACCTTAGCTTCGTATTGCTCAGGTGGTAGATAAGAAAAGTCAGGTAACTCAGGTAGAGGGGATTTGTGATTCATCCCTCTACGTAACATCTCAGTAGCTAACTCGTCATGCCTTGATTGGTATGAACTGAGTTCTATTTGAACTACTGGTGCTACTCGATTGTCTATCCTATACTTCTTATGGAACGATGGTATAAACTTATGTAATTCACCATGTTCACCTAATAGATGTTTATGACATAGTAACTTAGGGTCTATCATCCACATTCTCATATGTCTATCCCCCAAATACTCAGCACAATAAACAACTGAATCCATCCATAACAAAACTCTTCTCTACTCATCTGCATCTACTTTTAGTTCCTGATTCTTATAGTAGCAATCATCACAAACATATGTCTTAAAATGTGTTGACCATATACTAACTCTTTTGCAGTATATACATTCACTTATCTTCGGTTTTTCCATTCAACAACTCCTTTAATAATTCCTTTATACATTTCAGTTCATATAGGATAGCTCTTTGGTGAGTGACTCCCCTTTGTCTGTTATCGTTTGGCATTATTTTCTCTCTTTATAAGGGAACTCATCTCGGTTGCAACGAGGGCATAGCTTCCTTTGTAATCCTTTTCCAAATTCTATGGTTTGAATTTCTTCTCCACATCTACACCATTTCCATCCACTCTCATTTGGCATTACATCGCCTCTTCAAAACATTTCTGTAAGTTCCATCTCAAGGGTGCTTTCAATCTGTCCACCTTATAGGCATGCTTATCAAACCAATCCCACTTCACAGACTTTCTCTTAAACGCCTTTGAATAGAGATACTTGGCCTGAGACGGGGTGATTGCATAACACTTCTTATTTCTAAATTCTTCTCGTCTTATCATTATCAGTGAAACTCCTCCAGCTCTTACTAACTTCTCTCCTTCTTTCACCTGATGAGGAGGGATAGCACGAGTAGCACCATAATATAAAGGAAAGCTACTAAGATTCCGAGAAGTTTTAGCCTCCACCATAATAGGTCTACCTCGGTAGACAGTGAAGAAGTCGGCTGGCTGTTTTTCTGCAACTGCAATTTTAACAAATCTATTAATGTCATTAGTATCCTGAATCCTGAACCACCATATGTGTCTGCTCGACTTGAGGCTCCGTCTGATTTCATTTTCAAAGTTCTTTCCTGTATCTTTTCTACCCATAGCATCACTACGCTAAATATTTTTAAGCACTATGCTTAGTATAGCATATATGCTTAATTAATATCTACTGTAATGATATATAAAGCTTTGCGTAGTAGAGCTTAGAAAAAGTCGAGTATGTCCAGAATTCCTACTGAACACACTCCACAACTGCCTCCATATAGGTCATATTCTGCTAAAGATACCCGCTTGCCACAGAATCTACAATATCTATCCATCATCATCTTCGTTCTTCTCAGTTACATGAATGTTCATTTCTATTGCATCTTCCTCAACTGACGGCTTTAGCGTAGACTGAGGGAGCTTACCCATGAACTGTTGAAAGAACTCAGAATGGTCTAAGACTTTTTGTAGAGTAAGTATCATCTGCTTGTGTTCAGCTATGAACAATGCTACCTCTTCATCCTTTGTGAACGAAGATACATCTTCCATAGACTCTTCTAATAGATACTTGTTCTCGTCTCGCAACGGTTCCAATGCTATTGCATCTTTAATCATGCCTCACCTCGTGGGTCTGTATAGCTTTCGCTATTTTCCTCAGCTCGGTCATAGACATACTTACGAACCATCTTTATACTTTGTTTCAAAGATTCATTGTCCGTAGCATCTCCTATGTAGAACTTCATGTCATCTAACATGCTTCGTGCCACTTGAGGGCTACACCAATCTAAGACTATTTTCATAAATCTTATTGCTTCACTTCTATTCGCTACCATTTTTATTTTTCCTCCTTTTCTTTACTTTCTTTATAGGTTGTTTATCAGTCAAACCTACTGACTCTTTTATTACCTCATTCCAATCTATGAAAGACTGTCCTTTCTTACTACTCTTAGGGAGTTTATATCCCTCATAGGGTTCTTTTGCTACCATTTTCTATTTTCCTTTGTATTTTCTCGGTCTGAGAGTAAATTTCTTCTTACTAAATCCAAATTTAGTGTCCATCCATACTACTATTTCTCTTATCATATTTGAACCTATTTCAATATAATTGAATTATCTATATAAAGCTTTGGGTGCAACAAAGAGAGGACGACTTCTCAGTCGAGTCAGGTCTTTTAACCATCAACTCATAAATTAAAAAGGATTACTTGCTTGACGTATTGCTCTTTGTGTATGCATAACTGCACTCATCGTAAGGCATACTTGGTTCAGTTTAAGAGTATCACCATAAACGATACTCTCCTTTTCCTCAGTATAATAGGTTTCAACAGTGACATATTTACTCCCCTATCTCAAGGGGTCCATGCCTTTCATCCAACTATTACCTTTGGCTATGTGTTCAGTTTAACTGCAAATTTAAGTTCTGCTACAAACATAGCCGACACTCAGTTCAGGGACTAACTCCATCTCTACTGACCGTGTAAAACCGGCAGATTAGATGCCTCTTTAGTCTAACTGAATATTCAATTCTTTCTGAGTTTCAAAATCCAAGTCTTTGTTGCGTATGATTCTCAGTAGAATAACCTACTGAGATTTGGTGGGGAACAAGCCGAAGCTATGAGCTAAACCGACCAAAGTATAAAAGACAAAAAAATGCCTCAACTTATTCCCTTTCACCTAACTAATCAGGCCCAGATGAACATCCACATCCAGACCATTATGAAGAAAGCTAAGAGTATATACCACCCAGCTTCCTCCAGATGAGGTGGTCCTCTTATGTTCATTCTACCATCCTCTCATGTCACACAGACAAGTATTATTCTCTACCGCACAGTCGCATAGTATACATACTTCTATACCCATTTCATCTATACTGAGAGGTTCTGTGTTTCTATTCATACTTTGATGACCTTCCTAATGATTCGGCTCACTTTGTTAGCCAACTGAGATGAATCCTCTACATATATAGAGTTCTTAAACTGTTCCTTCATCCAGTTCACATTAGCTCCCTGAATACCGAGCTGAATTATATTCCAACCCTGACCTTCAAGGTGCTTCACTACTTTCTTTACGTGAGATGAGGCAGTTGCTCCCCTGTAATCAGAAGCTGACGGCTCTCCATCTGAGATAACTATCATTAGTTTATTGCTTGATGGCGAAGGTGATTCAGATATCACCCTGTCTGCTGAACTGAGGATAGCCATGCCATCCCTGTTCTCGGACCTCGCTTGCATTACACCCATAGCCTTTTCATCGGACTGATAAGAAGGAGACCAGTAAACTGACATGTTCGTAGCTCCTCTCTCATCCCATGAATAACCATCAGCAGTGTGTCCAAAGACCCACAAGTTGAGAGCTTGGTTTTCCTTGAGTGCTTCCTTCAAAGCGATAGCACAGCGTCGGGCATGTTGCATCTTACCCCAACCCATACTACCTGATTCATCAACTAAGAGACATACATCCAGTGGTTTGTCATCATCTATGATTACATTCTTAAACAAATCTTCTCTACCGAGAGGTATCTTATGAAGCATCTTTTTATCGAGCCTCCCTCTCCTTTGATTGCGAATGGTATACTTTCTGGTGTCTCCGTATAACTCAACACGTTTCCTCAGTCCAGATATAGCTGACTTCATTTCAGCTAAGTCCTCGTCAAATAGTTTCAATCCTTTATGACCATACTTGGTTTCCCCCGAAGATTTTTGATTCTTCCAAGTTACCTTTGTTCCTGTCTTTAAGCCGAGAGCTTTATCTTTCCCCCACTTTTCCTCAGAATAGTCACTTTCTTCGAGTTCCTTAATCCTCTCAACTAAATCGTCTGAGATATCTGCTACATCTTTATCCCACTTAACCAGCTTATCGGCTATGTGTGCCTCAGCATCTCTTAAGATTCGGTCTTTACCTGTCCTTCCATGTCTTCTCGCTTCACTCGTCTCATCTTCTACCATTCTTTTCAACATAGAATCTAAGTCAAGGTCATCAGTCACACTGATACCATCTGCTTTCCAGCCATCAATAATATCTTTCAACTTATCCTCAGCTCGCTTCAGTATAGATTCTTCATCGCCACCCTTATCCTTGTCTGCCATCTCCTCAGCTACCTGAATAAGATATTCATAACAAGCTTGAATCGCTTTGAGAGAGTTTTCTCGGTTCATAGTCGCATCTTTCAATGCTCGTGCAAAGAATTGGATATGCTTGTGGTGTTTCTTCCTTCGTTCTTTGTTAATAACCTCAGGATATCTAACCAACCCCAATAGAGTATTTATGATATCTCCAAACGGGTCTTTACAATCTTCAATCTTCTTTCCGTGTTTCTCGAAGTAGTGACGCTTCACCTTTTCAATATAACTTACGAAGCCAGCATGTGTCTTTGCCAACTGAGACTCAATGAACTCATCTTCGATGATGTTACCAACATTGTGTAACAATCTTTGCTGAGTTTGAGACAATCTTTTGTCATCTGAATACTGTCTTTCCCACTTTATTAGTGGTTGTGTGTAAACTAAGTGCAACTTCTCGTGAATTGAGAGACCTGCTACTACATCCAGCTTGTCATCATTATCATATAACAACTTACCGTCAACAAAGATAGTGTTCCTTTCCATGTTGGAATAGTTACGTGAGTTGGATGAGTAGTTCAGCTTGTGTTTAACTGAGGGGTCTACGACCTTACAAAGAGAATCTAAATGTCTCTTATGTTTCAACAAGCGAGCTTCTCGGTCTACACTGCCACCTGACCAGCCTCCACCCCACATTGAGGTATAGGAACCGGAACCACTCCACCATGAACCTCCTCCACCTGAACCCCAAGTATAACCTCCACCTCGGCCCCAAAGGTCTCCCTTAGCTGAGATGAGTGGAGCAGGTGAACTGTATGTCTTTGCTACTGTTGGACTGATGAATGGGTCTACTGAAGTGAAAGAGACTCCGCACTCCTTACAGTTGCCATGACCATCATCCTCAGTCCAGTCATCACAACCATAACAGAAGTCATCGTCGTCTTCTCCAACAGATGTCCAATCGTCTACGGTCTCAGTTCGGTGCGGTCCATGTTCGATAACCACGTGTCTACCTCCTCTAATACACTCTTATCTTCTGCCTTAAACTTGAACTCAAAACAGCGCAGGGTTCTCTTTGTTGAGCCTACCATACATCTGTAAATGAACATATCTTCAGTTGAGACCATTCCTTTGGCTAACTGAGATGCTTCGTTCCTGTTCATAGTTGGCTTGGATGGAACTTCTATCTCTCCATCCTTAATCAATCTACGTTTGTAAGCCCCAATATGTCTCCCGTTTACCTCAGTATCGGGGAACACATCTTTAACAATATGACCTACTATGGTTGGTTTGAATCCATACTCAAGCATGGTTCGTGCCAACGTATGCCAATATGTGTGCTTTCTACGTTTAATCCTTTGTTTCATAATAACCTCCGGCGATAGCTGAAAGGGGATAGTCAGCCTCATCCGAGACGAGCTGAGAAATGACATCGTATATTATACTCCCGTCAAGCCCAACTGCATCCATCTCGTTGAAGTAGTCGCTCAGTATGCGGTGTTCTTCCATTGTTAAGTGAACTAAGAACTGTGGCATTAGTCCCCCATTGACTGAATGACTTGAACAACTCTTACCCTCTCAGTGTCATCTCCACCCTGAACAGGGTAGAATGGCAAGCAGGTATGCTTCAGCGCATCAATCAAACTCATCCCGTCTACGCATAGTTCAGAAACAGCTAAACACATACGAGTTGAGACAGCCGTAGTTAGTTCATCTGACTTATACAGGTCACGAACTCTCTTTGCGAAATCAACTACCTTATCTGCGATATCATCATCCAACTGAGGGTTGCGTATCTTAATCAATTCCTTCTCCTTATCTGGAGGGAGGTAATCTAATTCATAAATACCACCTGTGAATCTATCTTTCCATGCTCGGTCCAAGTCGTGACTTGCTCCGAGATACTCTCTACCTATGTTGGCAGTAGCATAAAAGAAAGCCATTGGGCTAACCTCAACTGAGTCAGAATCCTCAGACTCATCCAAAGCGAGATACTTCTGTCCATCTAAGACAGGCATCAGGATATTAGCCAAGTCACCTGTTCGGTCTCGTGTTACCTCATCCAGCATGATAAACGAATCATCCTGAATAGCTTTCACGAACCGAGACGGCTTGAACCATGTTCCATCTTCCTTGTTATACTTAGTGTCACCCAACAGCTTAGCTGAGGGATTCATAGTATCACCAAAGTTGAACGAGTAGTAACCTTTTCCAGTTATGTCAGCCAATATCTTACCGAGACTTGACTTGCCACAGCCTGAGGGACCAGTCACCAATATATTCTTTCCACGGAATATGTTTCTCAACATGGTATAGAATGTTATTTGGTCTGCGAACTTAAACTCTTCAGGCACATTGACGGAGCCTCTCAGCTTAGACATCACTGTATCTTTCTCTAATATTTCTACCGCTTCTTCGGGGGTAGGTTCCTCAGCTGGCTCGGGGTCATCGGCATCACCGAATAGTGCGCCTAAACCCTCATGTTCTACGTCGGTTGTAGTCATCGTATCTGTATCTGTATGGTCCTTTATAAGTGTATCGGTGTCCTCTCTCAGTTTACGGCTTTCTTCAACTGCCTCTAATGCACTGAGAGTGCCATATCCTTTCTTCCATCTCTTTACACCTCGCACATCAACTGAGACGTGCCATGTGTTTCCATCTCCACCAAGTAGTTCTTTTCCTACTTCCCATATGGTTGCGGAATCAGATGGTGATGGTCTTCCTGCTCGGCTCCTTCTACTCACCATTCTCAGTCTCCCATTCGTATATTGCTTGGTCTATCTCAGAGTAGGCTGAACTCAAAGGGCGTTCAGGTATCTCTACTTCATTGTTGTCCATATCATAGAATACTATCTTATATGAACTAATCTTTTGTGTGTAAGTCATCAGTTCGACCTCTTTCTCTTATACATCTTCCTATCCAGTCGGCTGAGGTCATAAGCATAAGTCTTCAGTCCACTAACAGGTCTTACTGTGCCTTTCACTTGGTATTTACTCACTATACCAGTAAGTTTTCTTCGGTCATTAGGCTCTACTGAGCTGAGGTCGTATAGGAAACGAGCTAAGTATTGACTCACGGAATAAGCATCGTTACCGACCTCTCCGTAGATGTCACTTAGTATTTTCCTCAACTCAACAAAGCGTTTATCATCAATCGAATCAACACTCAACAGGGGAAGCCTGTCTGTGTGCTGAGTCATGTAAGCGTTGAACTTCTTAGCTCCGTTCAAGGTAGCACCTCTCTGAACTGAGCAAAGGTATCGAACTTGTAAGGGTATAGACCCTCAGCTTTAACTCGAGCGAAGTAGGCTTCGGTTCGAGCGATTCTCTTTCCTCGTATCACGGAACCATCTCGGTTCGGGGTTGCCACTGCTAACTGTTGAAGTTGCTTGGGCGTAAGTCGTTGTAGCATTTCAGCTAATGCGTCGGTTTTAAGCATACCATTACAGGGTAAACGCCCTATTTAAGCGTTTCGGTGGTCGGGCTGATAGACTGAGAACCCATAGCTTTTTATACTGAGGGTGACGTAACTATATTATACTATATTAAGATATAGCTCTATTATGCAATATCGAACTAAGAGCTTAGTGTAAAGGGCTTAGTAGAGCTTATCTTAATAGAGCTTATTAAATATATAGCAGACAGTGTTATACTTGGTTTTTTCTCTGTCCACACAAATAAAAGAACTTAAACTGGTTTTAGTTTGGGAACAGAGGCTCCATTACGCATTTTCTCATCTCGACTTACCGACTACGAGCGCTATTGAGCATGCACTGTCTATGCCAGCTGAGAAGTTTCTCACTTGGGCGGTGCGACGTAGAGGTTTCTCATTTAGGCGTGCTCTTATCTGAACTGAGAGCTTTCTCACGTGGCCCTATTGAGCAACTGAGAGAGCTGAACGGAGACTGAGAGAAAAATAGAGCGGAACTGAGGGCGTCCTCTTGCGTGGAAAAATAGGTGTTAGCCCCCCGCCTTATATACCGGGCCCGGCACTGCGTATCCTACCATCGTTATTTTAATTATACGTTAGCGATAGGTTAAGGGGGCATAACTGTAATAGGTCACTTCGGAGGGTGCCCTCTAATTCAATTCGAGGGTTGGGCGTCCCACTTTAACACCCTCCTGATAAGACCATTTGTCATCATATTGGGGAGGAATCGCCTCCCCTACGTGGTTGTTTTAAATGATGCCAGCTTTCTTCATAGCTTCTTTAAGTTCTGCTTCTGAAATAGTTCCAGCTTGCAGTGCTTTTACGATGCTATCAGGGTTAGCTTTTATCGTGGACTTACGACTCTTACGAGCTCCTTGTAAGTCATGAGTGCGAGAAGCCACCATTGAAGCAAAATCTTCTGAGGTCAGAAGTGCTTCATTAATGGCTATCAGGCTGTCATACTTTACACCTGTTGGATAGCGTCCTGATTTGCCCACTCCAGTAAAACCGAGGTGGTCAAGTATTCCAGAAACTATCTGTTCAGACTTAGGTGCCCAAAGGTAGTCCATTACTTCTTTCTTTGCCATGATTGACAATAGGGGGGTGCTATTTAAGCTTAACCCCTACTTACGATTTGCCTAAGTTTGAGATTATCAAATATCTCAGGGTTAGACATCACAACAGTCTCAGCCAGCTCCATGTGTTTGCCACGTGGATGCGAACCTATTGGAATCATCTCCTTATATAAACCGTATTTACCATACGGAGTCGTGCCGACTTCAATAAAGTAGTCGGGTGTTGGGCTTCTGCCGGACCGCCATGGCAATCCGTTCTTAGTCTCTAAGCTCATAATAGTATAGAGTCACAGGTCCTCTTAAGCTTTTGGGTTCTCTCTCACGACGATAGCCGTTTTTAAGTTGATGGGGGTATTTAAAGCGCCCTCTTTTTTTGGTTTTCCACAGGAGTGGAGGATTGGCAACTTCACCTAAGGCTCGGCCTGTTTAAGAAACACCTTAAGGAGCGGTTGCCACACACTGACGTGGACTTACAGAGGTCAGCGATTAGGGTGTGACCTGCTCCAATAACAAACCGTTTCCAGTCAAGTGATGGAGACAGCAACCACATCATAAATTCCCGTCATAGCTTTCTTTGAACTTTATAGAGTGAGGGACTGTGATACAGCATGTCGAATCAGTTAAAGCGCTACTCTCCCAATTGGTAACCGTTGAGGGATGGGGTCAGCAGTTTCAAGTCTATCGTGTCAAAGGTGCGTATGGTTCAATTTTGTGTCATTACTTCAGGTCACGTGTTACTTAAGTAACTGTAATACAACAATAGGGGAGGGCTATTTAACCCTTTCCCCATATGTCTTAACATCTCGAGCGTAGACGTCGCCCATTTCCCAACTGCCATAAGTCATTGGACTCTTAACAGCACAGAACCAGCGAGCAAATCTATTCTCAGCTTCTTTTGCAGGTGTTTGGTATTTCTTCAATACTCTCCACTCAAAGCCTGATGCCTCGTTTTTATAAACCTCATAGGGTTCATCTACCGAAACAGTTTTACCGCATGGGTTTTTGCCTCGGCCTTTTGCGTATTCTTTCCGGGTGATACTCCCGCAAGTGCCTTTACTCATACAGATACAAGGGTGGGTCTCCTTATATGCTTTGTGGTGGGTTCTCACGTCGACGTAAGGGATTTTCTATATAGGGGTATATAAAGCGCCTCTTCTTTTTTGAGGCGTCCACATGTGGGGAAACCCCCGGCTTTATATAGGGGCTTCTAATGGGCTAAATAAACAACCTCTTTAATTTTAGTTGACCAGCACGCACGACACGACCCGCATTTATTGCCCTGTTTGGATGAGGGGCAAATGTGGGAATCTTTAGGGAGTGTGTCCTTTTCATATACTGCACTGACATAATCAAAGCTATCTTTAAAGCTCTTATTTTTATTAGGGTTGCTAACTCTTATTATTAAGTTAGGTGCTATATCTAAAGAGTGGTCCTTAACTAAAGTATATTCTTTAGTAGGCAACCACATTTTAACGTGAGGACTCGCCCAAGCTATATTATTAATATCTTCTAACATAGGGAGGCCTTGAAGGTCACCACTGTCAAACCAGCGAAAGACACCCGTATCTGTTATATGTTTTTTGTTGTGCATTATAAAAATCATGGCGTCAACAAATTTTTCACGGTCATCACTCCAAGCGTTAAAGCGTCTCTCTAAAGCGCCCTGAACATTATTAAACATATAGCGCCCTTTAAGAGCATAACAGTTATAACAAACCGTTCCCTCTTTTTTAGCTAATTTACTCCCTGTATTACACCGACGGGCTGAAATACTCCAAGCATACGACGGCATTTTAGACGGGGCACTTAATCCGCCTACGGTTGACTCAGCTTCTTTAAGGCTATCAAAATTATATAATAACATAATACTCCAAAGGGGAACCCCTATTTAAAACTTCTCCTTTAGGGGCGTTGCTATTTTTTCATCGAGGCCCAATTTTTGGGCTTCTAATGCTTCGTATATCTCTAACGTGTGGCTGTTTTTATTTGTCACTCGTGGGCGGGCTGATGCTCTCCTAAAGCGGAAAGCGTTCCTTCTCATGTTTTCAAAGCTCATTATATGGGAATAGGGGACCGCTATATAAGCGTTGTGGCCGGGGCGTCCACAGGGGTGGAAAAATGGGAGGGGCTCAGCCTTCACATCACAGCCCCGTTGGGGGTCGGGATTCGGCCCCTGAAACCCCCTGAGGAAACAAATACAAGTGTCTATATAAGGTTATCGCCAGATAGATTCATTTCGCTTAAGCGGTGAACCTGTTTCTGCAACTACTATTTGCTCAACGAGGTCAGCCCATAAGTCAAGCATGGCGTCAGTTGTATACGGTCTTTCATTATAGTAATGGTTCTTTAAGACTTTCATCTCTTCATCTGTTATTATTAATTCTTGTCTGCTACTCATTTTTCGTTATCCTTTATTTCTTTTGCCATCTGTTGGATTTCACTTAAAACATACTTTGCAAAGTTGTTCCACTCTGTTTTATTCCTTGTGTCCTCAGCTAAGTCAGCCCAGACAACCATAAAACTTCTTAGTTGTAAAAAGGCATTTGCTTCGGCTCGGATTTTATCTCGACTCAAAGAGTCAGCGTCTCGTGCTTCTCGCACGTATTTTCCTAACAGGGTCATTCTTCCTCACCTGTCCAGAATTCTGCAAAATATTCTGAGTCGCAGTCCTCACATATTCCGCCGTAAAGACGGGTTTCAAGCTGGCAGTTATCGCACTCGCCGTGCGTATCATGGTTATGGTCGCTCATGTTTTCCTCTAATATACCAGTAGTGGGGGTTCACTTAAGCCTTTCGGTGGAGCCTATCGTCGAGAACCTCAAAATCCTATATAGGGGTATATAAAGGGAAAAATCCCGCTCACACTTTTTTGAAAATCCACATGAGCGGAAAGTTCTAGAAGGGGGTATATAAGGGGTGTGGGGAGGTCTCGTGTTTACCTCCAAGTCCGCTCCCAACTACAAGAGTAGTTTTTAATAGCGTCCTACCTACACATACCACCGCCACCAGACTTTGGCTCTTGGCTATATGTGCAGTGCCTTAAGAGATTGGGTCTCTTTATTCGGCCACCACTTAACAGGGTGCTACCCCGTTAAACATACATAGGCACATGCCTATTTAAGGTTATTGGTAGTGGGGGATGCGTCGCTACGTTTAACGCTCGCAGTGGGTCCGAAGACCGTTGAACCACTTCGCCATCACTTGTCAGGCGTCCCCCTCTTGAACGAGATTAAGGTCCTCCCTTTGTTAGGGGATAACACCAAGTCCTGCCCTTTCCGTTGGGTGCCGGCATGTCACCGACTCACTTACAGACTTCTCGCTCTCACGGAATGTCATTTTGGCTTATGCAAATCTTCGACTGAATACGCTTAAAGCGACCAGATACAAAGACAGGTTTGTTTGATACTTGTTCATTTATTTTCCTCTAATATACCATAGGTGGGGTAAGTAATATAGCTATGGGTGGGTTCTCTCGTCGACAGACCCAAAATCCTATAAGGGGGTATATAAAGGATTAAATCCCGCTCACTGTTTTTGGGCCGTCCGCATGCGTGGACGCCTTTATATAGCGTCCTTTGGCTTATGTTTATCACATAGTGATACTAAATCTTTATAGCATGTCACATATGTCAGGCGTGGTTTATCACACTTATCACAGTGGCCGAGGCCACCGCCATAAGACCCCTTTGCTAATGGGGTCATCGGCGTGCCGTCAGCGTATGTGTCCCAGAAGCTCAACGCCTCGCTCGACCTCTCGCAACCTTCACCAAAAGTTTTTGGTTGGCTATCGTGTGGGCATAGAATACCTCAAAATCAGCTGTCCCACCAAGTCCATGGTAGGTGTGCCACATGCTCATTGTTTTTTGTTCGTTGTGCATTTTTTCCTCTGTTTACCTATTGAGTGTCCCTATAAAAGGGTTGCGGGGGTTTAGTATACCCCGCTGTTTGCCATTCCTTGAAGTTCTGGAATTTCTCCAGTTTTTTCAAAGTGGTCATAAGTGTAATCCGCTTCGAGCTTTAAAGCCATTAGTGGGTGGTCACACTGGTCTATTATTACCATTCCGATGTCTGAACCCTTTTTAGGTCTGTGTTGACTCAGTCGCTTTTGCGGGTTCTGAGTTAGTCCGTAATAGACGGCGTTCTCTGTTACATCTTCAAATGCTCCCATGTCCACGTTGTGATAAGATGTCTTACCGGTTGTGCGGACGAGTGCGTATATAAAGAAGTGCTTTTGGTCGTTTGATTTAGGCATACGTAACCATCCGGTGTCCCTATATAAGCTTTTGCTTTTTGAAATCCTATATGGGGGTATATAAAGGGGGCTGAGATACAGGGGGGTATATAAAGGGAAATGAAACGCTGGAGGGGGGTATATAAAGGGAAACCAAAAATGGCAAAAAACTGGTGCCACACCTGTGGAAATAAATATTTAGGGAACCCTAAACTTTTTGGACCTAAAAACTGGTGGTGGTTTCTCTCACCTTCTCATTCTCACGGTGGGGTTAAGCCGTTTGGACCTAAAAACTGGTGCTGCAAAAAAGGGACGCTATAAAAAAAGGAGCCTTTCGGCTCCCGTGGGGGCGTATGTTCGAAAGCTCGGGGCTTATTCCCCGAGTCTTATTCTTTCGATTTCGATTTCAATCCATGCGTCGATATCCATTTCAGTCACCTCCATATTTTCCTGAGTTTGCTGCTCCTTGCAGTTTTGGTGCTTCGCCAAATTGGTCGAAGTAGTCAGAGACTAATTTTGCTTCGTCTCGAAGTGCGTGCCATTCGGATTTTATTCCAGAATCGATTACGAACATGCCCAAATTTTTGACTTTGTCGCCAATTACATTTTCAAACAGTTTTTTAGACTGATGTTGAGAAAGTCTTTTTTGTGGCATATTTCTGCTGATTCCGATATATTCTATATCCTGTCCTAGTCCGTCAAAAGTCCCGACGTCCACACGTAGTGAGTTTTCGCCTTTTGCTTTTTCTGAAGTTGACACTAAGGCATAGATGTAGAAATCCGCTTTTGGTCTGTTTGCTTCCATGTATATACCATAAGTGAGGTAGTATATAAGCTTTCGAGGGGTTTTAGGCCTCTGGAGAGGGGGGTATATAAGGGGGGGAATCCTGCCCCCATATTTAGGGCGCCCTAAACTTTTTGGACCAAAAAACTGGTGGTGGCTATTCTCACCTACGGCTACGGGCGTTTATTCTCACTCACGCGTTTAGTCGTATTCTCACCCCAGAAAAGGGACGCTACCTTTTTCTCACCAAGGGGGGTATGCACGAAGGGTGCCCCCTCCTATTCTCACTCACGCGTTTAGCTGTATTCTCACTCACGCGTTTAGCCTCATTCTCATCTATGCCTACTACTCACACCACTCAAGTAGTTCCATATCTACGTAGTCAAACCATTCATCTTTTTTCATTTTTTCCTATAGGGGGTTTGTTATATATACTGGGCACCATGACAGATTGTGAGTGAAAACTGCAACCTCTGCAACGGGGAATTACAGGTAGTGAATATAGAGGGGGGTGTCTGCACTGTGTGTCTCGCTATACACGGCCCAAACCGAACCCCTAAATCATGGGGCCCTAAAAGCTCCGGACGTGACATAGACGCACAGTATATCATACAGATAAATAGTGATATCATTAAGGAGGGTTACGCATGCACATACTGTGAGGATGTGTTCTCTATTGATGACATGAATGACATTATAGGTAGATGGTTGTGTTCTCAGTGTTACACTGACCACGTGTTGCAACAATAGATACTTAACACGTTCTCACCTTAAGCGTTTTGGTTTATGACGCTATAATAAATAATAGACCAATTTTTATATAGATTTACTGACCCCCCGTCTAAAAGAGAGAGAGGGGGCGACACATAACGAGGGATAAGGGGTTCGCACAAATCGAGTCATTTTTTGAAGGTGCTTTATGTATCTATATAGTGTAAACACTTAGTAGAGCTATATATCTATATAGAGCTATTATATAATTCTTTTATATACTAAGAGTGTTCTAACTACTTTTTAAGTACATAACTTAGGGAGTTCTGAACTGAGAAGTGCAACGTTAACTTTATATACCCACAAGTGTTAAAAGTATTAGTGAAAACATTTATGACAAGAACAACGCAAAATTCCATCAAATGGACATGTAATGAAATACGAGACTTACTCGTAAGCAAGAACAAAGCCTATGGCGATTCAGCCATAAGCCCAGATAATATTTTTAGTAAGCTCGATAACGCACAAGCAATTTGTGCACGTATCGACGACAAGCTCAGTCGTATCAAGAACAACGGGCTCGATGATGCAACTGAAGACACTTTGGATGACCTGATTGGTTATCTAATTTTGCTCAAGATAGCAAGGACTAGAGGCAGCAATAGCCAGACTGTGACAGTGTGCAATTGTACACATGGGATGCACGAACAATCATGCGAATGTTACGATGCCCCGTCAGAGGTCAAGGTTAGCGTCTTTGGGAAAATGCTTAGTAGAGCTTAGATTAATGGAGCTTAACAATGGAAATAAAAGATAAACCAACAGATATGAAAGATTTGGGAACCACATCGCTAGTAGGAAAGCTATTAGACAAAGGAGGTAGAATTGAGCCTCTTATAGTACCCAACGATATAACAGGAGGAATAGGTTTATGCAACCCGTCGATTTTACATATACCAGATACAGCTAAGTATTTGGTTAATGTGCGCGCGGTTTCATACTACTTACATCACTCAGAAGGAGACCAGAAATACCAGACCCCATGGGGACCATTGAATTACGTTAGACCTGACGACGACCCATACCTTAGAACTCAGAATTATCTTTGTGAGTTTAACCTAAGAAATATGAAACTCGCTAGACCACGTAAAGTCAATACGAACAAATTCCCCAAGGAACCAGAATGGGATTTCGTAGGATTAGAGGATGGAAGACTAGTAAAATGGGAAGGTAAGTTATATCTCACAGGAGTACGTCGCTACGCTCCTGACGGAAAAGGTAGAATGGTATTGTCCGAAATTGAATTAGGAAAGAAGAAGAATGAAGTACGTGAAGTAGGGCGTTATATTATCGACCCACCAAAGGGTGAAGAAGACGCATACTGTGAGAAAAACTGGATGCCTATATTAGATATGCCGTTTCACTACGTGAAATGGTCAAACCCTATACAGGTAGTTAAAGTTGATATCAATAAACGATGGAAGAACAATCCTCGAAAATACACGTGCCCAACCACTGTAGTATTCCAAGGTGATGAGAGTACGCAGGTACCTTTACAACTCAGCCCTCGTGGAGGTTCTCAAGTAGTACCTTACATAAGGGGTGGAAAGAAACACTATATGGCTGTAACTCACGAATGTGATTACTGGCACAACAAGAAGAATGATAGAGACTCCCATTATTATCATAGGATATTTGTATGGGATGACAAGTGGAACATAGCAGGTATGTCAGAAGCGTTTAAGTTTATGGATGGTAGGATAGAGTTTTCCTGTGGTCTAGCTAGACACCCTGATAAGGGAGTAAATGAATTTTACTGTACCTTTGGCTTTCAAGACAACTCTGCTTATCTAATTAATCTACCCGCAGACTTCTTAGAGGAATTTATAAACTGGTCACCACCTAAAGAGCAATACGCCCAAATAGTAGATAAATGAAAGAATACTGGAGAGTTACAGACTGGCCTACATTAGAGGTAACAACCTCTATCCCTAAAGCAGGGTGTGTAGTTGATTGTGTATTTTGCCCTCAGAGAGTTCTACAGAAAGTATGGGACGCTGAGAAGTTCACTACAGAGAAAGCTCGAACCATGCAGTTAGAAGATTTTAAAAAGGTAATAGATAAACTCCCCAAAGAAATAAGAATAACCATGTCAGGATTCACTGAACCATGGTTAAACAAACACTGTACAGATATGCTGCTCTATGCCCATCAGGAGGGCCACAGAGTGTCAGTCTTTACAACCGCAGTAGGAATGACCCTTAAGGATGTTGAGAGGTTTAAACACATACCCTTCTGTGGTGGACCTAATGGTGGTTTTACACTTCACTTGCCAGATGCTGAGTATAGAGCTAAACACCCTATTAACAAAACATACATCAAAGTGTGTGAAGCATTAAAGAATGCTAACATTAAAAACTTTGCTACTATGGCAATGGGTACAGTACACCCAAAAGTAGAACACCTATATCCTGATGAAGAAGTTAATAAATACGAAATGTGGCATCGAGCAGGTAACTTACTGGGTGAAGCACAATTAAAACCAGAAGTGAAAGAAGTATGGAATGAATTCAAATCTATATATCATGAAGATGAAAAGACCTGTGGATGCATAGAAGACTTGTATCATAATATATTACTCCCTAACGGAGAAGTATCTTTATGTTGTATGGATTATAACTTAGAAGAAATACTGGGTAATTTATATACTCAGGAGTATGATGATATACTACCCCCACCCAACACCACATACGACATGTGTAAAAGGTGTGAGAATGGTATAGACCCCAAATATCCCAATGAGGATATAACAGATAAATCTTATGTAGATTCAAATGAAGTAGCTATGATTACAGAAGATAGAATAGATAGACTAAATAGAAACAATTACTTTGTTCCTGAGGCTATGGTGCAATACATTAAAGATTTTAAAGTACCAGAACATGAGGTAATAGAATGGGCCATAGATATGTTTGCAGACTCTGATAAAGTGTTTGTAGACATCGGTGCACACGTAGGAAGTTATACATGGGCTTTAACTCCGCATTTTAATAAAACACATGCGTTCGAGCCTACACCTGACACTTACAATTACCTATGTGCTAACATCTTAATAAAGGGACTATCTAAAAAAGTTGAAGCTCACAACACAGCGTTAGGTGCTAAGAATGGTTTTAAAACATTCTTTGAGAGAAGTGTAGATGGGGGAACTAACGGATTCCGTTTAAATTACGATGGAAGTGAATGGTTAGGTAATAACCAAGACCAATACATCCAAGAGGTTAGAGAGTTAGATGACTTCCCTATAAGAAACATAGGACTAATCAAAATAGATGTTGAAGGATATGAATTAGATGTATTAAAGGGAGCAGCTCATACTCTCATAGAAAATGATTACCCCCCAATCTTATTTGAGAGTTGGCCGCCTAATCATCCTACCAACACAGAATTACAAAATAATTTATTTAATTATTTAGATGATATAGGATACGAGATTGTAACAACTCGATATCCTGAAATATATTTAGCAATTAAGGAGAAATAAAATGTCAGTACAAGAAAAATTAGAACAGTACATAGAAGCCCCTACCGTACCCGAACATTCGTTCGAGATAGGGTATGAGTATGAACTCATAGGGCAATATGCCTCTGCTATGGGGTATTACCTCAAATGTGCAGAGAACACAGACAGTGACCTATTAGCATACGAATGTCTAGTGCGTAAAGCTTTATGCTTTAGAAAACTAGGAGGAAGAGAAGCACATGTACAAATTAATTGTCAACATGCTATATCTCTCATGCCCGGCAGACCAGAAGCCTACCACCTTCTATCACAATCGTATGAATACGGAAGTCACTGGATGATGTCACACATGATAGCGCGAACAGGTCAAAGACTCAATGCAGAACGAGACCCCTTGATGTATGACTTAGATGGAATGGATTTAGATTATCCGGGACCATTCGCTTTACCTTTCCAAGAGGCCGTGGCCTTATGGTGGATAGGTAGATTCGATGAATGTTTGGTTGCGTTTAAAGACCTACAGAAAAACTATAAATTAAACAAAGCTTATGCAGGTCACGTCAAGTGGAACATAGATAATCTAGAGGGCAGAGATGCAGACGCTCTAGCAGGAATCAAAAAGATTAAAAAGGGCATTACAAATAAAGACGAAGTTATAAAGAAGATTTTAGCGGAGAAAAAGAAATAATGGCTACGCCCAAGATAGTGCCAGCACCCCAACCAGATGGGTGGATATCTGATAAAGATTTTAGACATATGAAGTCTTTAGGTATGAACGACCCCCAAGAATATGAACGGTTAATGGGCCTATCAGCAGATGAATTAGAGAAACTACTCGGAGGAGAGATTGAGGGAGTATACCCAAGTGATAGTATGCCTACCCTAATAGTGGTAGATGATTTCTTTAACAATCCAGATGATGTAAGAGATTACGCTCTGGGTGCTGATTATGTTGAGAGAGGTTACCACGGGGCTGTAGGTCACCGCACTCTTGAACCCACTCACTTTAAAGGGGTTCGTCAAAAATTCGAATCTCTATTACATAGTAGAATAAGCGATGGTAATACATTAGGAGGTTGGAGCTATGCGACTAATGGAGTTTTCCAACATTGTATGGCAGAGGACCCCTTTGTTATACACGCTGATGACCAGAGATGGGCAGCCATGGTATACTTAACTCCTGATGCACCTGTAGAGTGTGGAACTACTCTCTATAGACATAAGGAGACAGGGAAAGAAAGAGTAGATAGTAAAATAGACTGGGATATGTTTAAGGGTAATTTTTATGACCCTACCCCATTTGAAGTAGTAGATGTAGTAGGAAATAAATATAATCGTATGATTCTGTTTGATGCTAAACACATCCATGCTGCTTCTCAATACTTTGGGGATTCTATAGAGAATGACCGACTATTCCAATTATACTTTTTTGATACGGAGGAACAATGATAGTAGGTAAAGCAGACCCTGATGTATGGACACCAAGTCATATGAGATTAAGTCCTTCTAAGATTAATACATATAAGAAATGTCCACGTGAGTTTTATTATAAATATATAGCAAAGCTTCCAGAAAAGAAAACAATTCATTTATTTCGTGGTACACTGGTACACAAGGTTTTAGAGAATTTATTCAAGCATCAGTTTAGGAGTTTAACAGCTTGGGAAAAAGGAAATCCCCATGAATGGGTACAGGAACAATTCGAAACAGGATGGGAAGAGAAGATAGCCAAACATAAATGGTTATGGGAAGTACATACCACTCAGGAAATGGATTCTATGTATAAGGAGACAGAACAACTGTTACAAAACTTTGTAGGAAGTGTAAACAAGAAGTTAGGTGAGATGGTTGACTGGAAGATATACAGAAACAAACAACAAGCATGGAATGCAGTAGCTCCTAAGTATGCAGAGAAATGGGTTAAGTCTCATGACTATGCAATAGTAGGCGTCGTCGATGCAGTATGTAATGATTTCGATGGTGGTACTACTTTACTGGATTATAAGACTAGTAAGCGTTATGGTGCATACCTTCCAGAGGAATATTATAGACAGTTGATTATATATGCATTTCTGTACACATTAGAGATGGGCGAGATGCCGAAGTTTGTAGGAGTTAATTATCTACGCTTTGATGATACATTCTTTGTAAAGATAGGACAGAGTGAGCTTGATGAGGCACGTGACCTAATTAAGTTCGTCCATGACTGTATTAAGGAAAGAGAAGAACATGTAGATAAATATGAGCAAGTTCCACAGAACTTGTGTAAATGGTGCTCGTTCTATAAAGGTAACGGTGGCCCTTGCGATGTTGAGGTTCCGAAGTGGAAACCTAAATATACCAGAAAGAAAGAGACCTATGCAGATATAGACTCTAAACTCAAAGGCCAGATAGAGCTTGATAGTCAAACGCAATTTCCAGACTTCGATTAGGGAAATCTTTATATATGTGCGTTGTGTAAAATAACTACATGGCGCGCAATGATTACGGGGCTATCTCTGTAATCTCTGATGATGAGAAAGAAGCATTAGGGATTGGAGGACCCAGACCAGAAGAAGATGAGAAGTTATTTGAAACTATTGGTAAGGCAGCTGACAAGATAGGTGAAACTAAGGTTGGCAAGAAGATTGGAACTATTATAACTATAGTTATGCTTGCCCTTCTCAGTGGTGGCGCCAATATGACAATTCTAAGTGATTACTTCAATCCTGACGAAGAAGGACCAGTAGGAGGTTGTTTACAATATGATGCAACTAATTATAACCCTCAAGCTACTTTCGACGATGGAAGTTGTAATTTCTTAATTATTATCTATGGTTGTACTAATCCCGAAGCGGAGAATCATCAGCCCAATGCTACGCATGACGATGGTCGTTGTGTAGTTATAAATGATAATCCTAATGGTACAAATGGTAATGGTAATGAAACCGCTGCCATTTATGGTTGTACAGATATAGAAGCTAATAACTATGATGATAAAGCTACTGAAGATGATGGTTCATGTGATTACGAGGATGAATATGAAGAAGAACACGGGAACCACACATCGGTACACTTTTATCCCGGTTGGTATAATGAAGAGACAGATAATATGTCTGTCTTCTGGGTAGACCCAGATGCTGACGGTATTTCCGTATTAACAGATATAGATACAGACTGTAGTGATTTTAGTACATCTGTATTGATTTATGTAGACGTATGGCATGAAGAGTCTGGTGATTATAACTGGACTGATTTATATTTTACAGTTAATGGTGTGGACTGGGACTATCACTGGTTTAATTTCACTTTTGAAGAACTTAATAATACAGAAGGTACATGGTCCATGTGGGTAGCATTACTCGTATGGGATGAAGAATTAGAGGATTATGTATTTCAACAACAGTTTGATATACCAATGATAAGAGTGGAGGGCCAATGAAGGCCAAAGATATGATACAACTCACAAGTAAGATGGATACGATACTTTCAGAACTGGATGACCTAAGAACACTTATAATAAGGTCTACAGCAGATGATTATAAAAAATTAAAAGAGGAATTAAATGAGCAATCATAAAAAAGACGCAGCAAACCCTGACGGGAATTTCGCTAACTTCATGATGATGTTAGTAGCAGCACCTGTTGTAATGGCTTGGGTAGGACTATCTATATTTTTAGTAGTTATGGCTTTCAGAGATGATACCATAGTAGCAGATATAGAATCATATAAATCAGTATTATTGATTATAGGTTCACCAGCATTAGTAATTATATATAAGGTATTAGAATTATGGACTGCTCAACAGAACAGTCAAATAGAACAAACCCGCAAGGGTACTTTCCGCAATGGAGAGCACGAACACGAGGAGAAAGAAAAATGAACGACTTTGAAGTAAAGGAACTCGCAATACAACTTGCGGGACTTCATGAAACGGTAGAGGCTTTAGTGGCTCTACAATGCGACACTGATTGTTGCGATAGCGAGGAATAAACATGGTAGATACAGAATTAAAAGGGGAACACTTTAGTAAGAATAACCCTGATATGAAACTCTACTTTGAAAAACCTAGTAAGGCAGAAATAGATGAGATGAGCTTTCACAAGCCCATTACATCTTATAAGAATGTTGAGAAACCAGCAGTGGCTGATGAGAAACCAATCTATATGGATGGTAGCGATGTCATGCCCACACCTAATGCTGATTTCATAGATGACAAGAAGAATTATGCCCCGGGCGGATTCAGAGATAGAAGTACACAGTGAGGTGTAAATATGGCAGAAAACCAAAACAAGAAATATAATATAGATAAAACTCTAACTATGAGAAAGAGTGGGTCTGGAGAGAAAGTCTTTAGTCACGCTGGTGGTAAGACACATGCATTAGAGCATAAAGCTATATCTAAGAAAGAAGCTTTGAAGCAAATAAGAGATGTGACCGAATCGGAGATAGCACGCAGAGAATCTCATGGTCATCACATTGGAAAGAGACAACACTCTAAAACACCATACAGGAGTTAATAATGGCAACAGAAATAGTAGTAAACGATGGCGGTGCGCCAGCACGAATGATATCATTCGAAGCAGCAGAAGCTATCACAGCAGGAGATGCAGTGAGCATCGATGCAAACGGTAAGGCAGTTAAAGCAGACACAGATTTGTTTTCTGGTGAATTAATGTATATGGCAGGACCAGCACTTACAGATGCTGCTGCGGGACAAGAAGTTAGTGTGGTTACTGGAAAAGGAATTATATGTAACGTGAACACTGACGGGACCAACGCAGGAAAGGGACTTAAAATAAGTTCTACAGCTGGACAATTGACAGAATCAACTTATGCAGCAGATGCTTTTAGTACAGTTTGTGCTATTGCTTTAGATGATACACCGGTTTCTGGAACCTTACATAGAGTTCTAATTATAGGTGGTTAAACATGACAGAAGAAGTAACACCAGCATGTAAGGCAGCAAAAACTGCCGTAACAGCAGCAGAAGGAATATTAGCAACAGCGGTAGCAGCAGCGGCAGTAACAGCGGCAGCAATACCACCGTTAGCAGCAGATGAAGCAGCAGCAGCAGTTGCAGCAGGAGCAGAACTAGGACTTAATCCAGCTGCCGATGCATGGTTAGCCGCAGCAACAGCAGCTCTAGCCGCAGCAACAGCAGCAAATGCAAATGCAGACGCAGCAGTAGTAGTTGCGACAGCCGGAGTAGGCGCAGCTAAAACGGCAGAGACCGCAGCCTGTTAGATAAGTAATGGCACCACGTAAGAAAACAGCAGCCAAGAAAAAACAGGCAGCAGCACGTAAGAGAAAAGGTGGCTCTAACGTAGGAAAGTATAAGAAGGGTATAGCATTTGCTGGACCTTCTGGAGGCGCGCCAGCCGGAAGCTTTCCTATCAATACAAGGAAGAGGGCTGAATCAGCTCTTAAGTTAGCCCACAACGCTCCACGCCCTGCTGGTATTAGAGCTGCTGTTTATAGAAAGTATCCTTCTTTGAAACCTAAAAAGAAGACAAAGAAGAAGAAGTAATGGCAATAACTAAAGCAGAAATACTAGAATCGATTGAAGGAGATATAGATTCATGCACTATTAAAATTAGTAGTCTTATGGATACAGGTAGCATTAGTGACCACACTAATTCTCTTCAGATAGCTTCATTAACTAGTCGAATCAGTCTTTTAAACCTTACTAAAACATGGGTTGAAGCTAACCTGTAGGCAAGCTTTATATAGTAGCCATGCGTATTTATTTATGGGCTCTCTCGTTAGGGCCAAGGCTTCATAGGACGGCATACGCCAGTGTCCAAGAGGGGCCCCCAAAATGGAGATATTATGACAAATAATACAACAACGGAAAACGGGACAGGGGATAATTTAACCACTGTACTCGAGAGTGTGGAAGAATCAGGACTCTTAGATAGTCTGATGGATGACCCAGTGCTTTTAGCACTAGCTGCTTTGGTATTAGGTCTAGCTGCTTATATAGCTTATACCGTACCAGCAGTTAAAGCGTTAGTTTTTAAATACTTAAAGAATAACGAAGCTGAAGTAATGGCTCTATTAGATAAAAATCTAACTATAGCCCAGATGAAAGCATACGAGAAGCTGGATGAAGCAGCTCAGAAGCACGTAAAGGACTCTTTAGTTCGAAATGTTTTGCTAACCGCATGGGATGAGAAAGACGATGAATTAGCCACCTTGGTTAAATCTAAAGTCCGAGCATCTCTTGTCGAAGGCAAAGCCCTTTGAACGTAAAGAAATACGAGCAGCGGTTACGTCAGAGAGTCGGAGAAGCTGAATATGGTCGTCATAAAGAGCTTGTCCGTCTTCTGGCGCGCAATCTTGCTCTTGAAGATATTTTGTGGGAAGAAATTCTTGTATGTCTTCGGGATGTTGACGCGAGAACAGAGCTCTTGCGCCAAAGAAATTCAATCGTTCGTGACATACATACGGAATTCCGAGCACTGAATATAGAAGTACCAACGGTAACAGAAAAGAACAGTGAAGATTTTGCTTCATTGATGATGGAGTTAGTAGATGACAGTAGTAGTGAAGAACGAGTCAAAGGCCCTGAAAGCGGCTCTGACCGGTAAAAGCGCTTATGATTCAAGACAGTTAGAGAATATATTCGAAAAGTGTAGACAAGATGGAGATAAAATGCTCCTATTGATTAGAGCTTTTTGTAACTCTTACCTTTTGGATAATAAACAGCGACCACTCATTCTACGTCCTCTTCAGGAAGAAATCATCAAACAATCGCTTATACATCGGGCCGATGGTGAACACCGAAAGGTAGCTATTCTCGCGCCACGAGGAAGTGGAAAGTCATTCGCACTTTCAGTAGCCGTTATTATCTATATGTTTTTTAATAGATTTAGAGACCTTATATTTGTTTTGGCTCCTTCTGAGGACCAAGCTGCTTTGATTTTTAATTATGTCTATCGACACTTTGCTGATAATAAGATGTTAGACAGTTTAGTTAGTAACTATAAGTTTCATAACAAACCTAGTATAACAATGAAAGGAGGTACTGTTATGAGAAGAGCGCCTTTGGCTCCGAGTAATCAAGGACAAGCTATAAGAGGACAACATCCTACATTTTGTATAGTTGATGAGTCTCCCCTTATAGACGATAAACTCTTTATCGATAATGTAGAGCCAGCGATAGTTTCTAACATGGCTCCTTTTATTAATTTAGGAACTCCTAAATCTAAAGACAATCATATGTGGCGTTATCTATATGATGATGCATATGTGGAAACATTCACGCGGCTACACTACACATGGCGCGATGCTATTAAAAAAGGACGAGCTTACGAGCCTCCTTACAGTGAAAAACAAATGTTAGATAAAATGACGGAATGGGGGGAAGACTCCATCTATTGGAGAACTGAATATGAATGCGAGTTTGTAGAAAGTGTATCGAATATATTTAACCCACAAAAAATAAAGGCGTGTTACGATGGATATGACATTACTACTCCCGAAAACTTGGAATCGTTCCGAAAAGGTGATTTACCTATCACTGTTGGTGTTGACATTGGTAAGTCAGTTAATTCTACTGTTATCACTGGTTGGCAACTGGAACAGGGAAAAGAGGCTAACCATGCAAGGCTTATCTACATTGAAGAGATTAATCCTAGAACAGGTGGACACGATATTCCATATCAGCGTCAACGTATCATGGACGTTGCCGTTGGGTTGGGTGCTGATAGGGTTATTATTGATGCTACTGGTATCGGCGGCGCTATTGAACAAGATTTACGGGTGGCGTGCATAAATGCTGGTATGCATTTTATACCGTTCGTTTTTACTGGTGGTCCGAGAGGTAGCAAGACTCAAGCCTATCGAGATTATCAATCGTATATTCAACAGGAAAGAGTAAAGATACCTCACCCTGAAGGGTTGACTGGACTGGCAGCCAAATATGTTAATAAGTGGATAAGAGAACATATAGAGTTACAATATGTTATGGACGCGGCTAACAAAACAGAAAGAATAGCTGCACCAGACGGTAAGCATGATGATTACTGTGATAGCAGTATGATAGGATTGCATGCTACATTAACAATGTTACCAGCCTCTGCTGGAGGTTCTTTTGGTAGCAGTAGTGTTTCATCAAAAAACAACATGAGTTACAAAGCTGGGGGAAGAACTCATGCCCCATTTAAAACCTTGCGGAGACGTAAAACGCGTCTTAATAAGCGAAGTATTGGTAATATATGACGAATAACGGCAAAAGCTTTATATACTATATTGAGGTTAAATATAAATAGCCATGTCGTTGTATGATAATATTAGACGACGGTTTGCCACCACTGGTAGCAACCCCCCGTTTAAAAAAGATGACCCACGCAGTTTTGGGGCAGGTATAATCAAAAGGATTAAACTCCAAAGACAAGGTGGTTACAGAATCAAAGATTATGAATCACATATAGGTAACAACAGAACTTATATGAATGTGTATCTTTCTGACCCCATTGTACGAGGTTTGATAGACCTTCCTTGCTTTTATGCTGTTAAAGATTGTTTTGATATAGTAACTGAGCACGATGACCTTAGAGATGAGATTGAAGAAATGTTCAGAGATATCAATCTTGAACAGACATTATATGCTTGGGTTAGAAATGCGCGTATTTTTGGGACAGGATATATGGAGTGGACTGGAGATAATCTAGTAGTACGCTCATCTCAGAATATGTATGTACAGCGAGATGAACATGGTCAGATTATGTATTACTATCAGGATGTAGGTGCTGATAAAGAAAACGTTAGATTTGAGGCCGATGAGATAATAGAACTGAAGAATAATGAGTTTGATGACTACGCATACGGATTAAGCGATATTCATCCCATTCTCTATTTAGTAGATTTGAAAGATTATGCAGAGCGAGATATAGGCGCTGCTCTTAACAAATATGCTACATCACGCTTTGATATATCGTGCGGTTTACCAGACATGCCCTATGGACCTGATAAAATAAATGAGATAGTTAGTGCTTTCAATGGATTAGAGCCCGGTGAAGATATTATTCACGGTAACGATATAGAGATTAAAGAATTGCAAGGCACACAAAGAGCATTCGAATATGGTAAATATACCGATGACATATTAGACAAAATCCATATGGCGCTTAAGGTTCCGCGCACTATGTGGACTGACCCTGAGAAGGCACGTCCTATTTTTGAGCCGTATGTTAGATATTTACAGACTATGATAGAAGGAGCTCTTAATTCTCAGTTGCTACCCCAATTAGAGAGTGGGGAAGCTAGATTTAAGTTTAGACAAATTAATGTAGAAGATGCGTTCACTAAAGCTAAGACAGATATGATTTACCTGTCCGAAGGCGTATTATCGCCCGGTGAAGTAAGGGAAGAGAGAGGTCTCGACCCTGAAGGAGCAGAAGAGTTAGCAAATCAAGTAGAAGAAATAACTACAGAAGGCAGAGCGGAAGTAAAGCCTACTGAGAGTAGTAAGAACGCAAATGTATCTGGTGGAAAGAACACAGACAAGAAAGAAGAAAGCGCCAGAGCACAGAACAGAGGCAATAAGCCGTCCGCAAACGCAACGGGAGATAGAAAATGACTTACAACAAATGTGTAACAACCGTTAGCAAATCGCTAAAGAAACGTGGCTATGAAGACCACGATGAGAAAGCTCAGGGTATGTGTAATATCTGGGCGGAGGAAAATGGCGTCGAGCGGGAATTTGGAAGAACAACCCCAACGGAACCAGTGCGAAGGTCGTTTGCAATAACAGTTGCAGAAGATTCAGATTTTACACTTAAAGAAAGCGATGGGATTTCTACCGTAGAATTTCCTGTAATCGCTATTACGTCCGGTCCTCATGAATATGAGGCAGATGGGCAATCACAAAAAGTTTATATTGAGGGAAGTATGTTGAAGGACAGTCTAGAGTTATTCAATGAACTCCCCATTTATATAGACCATCAACGAACAACCGAGGATTTAATCGGCATGGCTACTGACCCTCAGTTGGTTGAGATGGACAATGGAAAGACAGCAGTGAAAATGTTAGCTACTATTCATAATAACAATGGTAGAGGACAAGAAGCAATGGATAAAGTGAAAGAAGGGGACATGACCCACGTAAGCATCGATTGGTTTTCCAACGATGTTGACGTCATGGGCGATACATTCGCTACCAAGTTACGTCCCACGGAGGTAAGTTTTATCGATAATAAATCGATGGACCCCGTCTGTAAGGAATGTACAATTGAAAAGGAATGTGAATTACATGTATCCAAAGACTCTCACGACTGCGGTTGTGATGGGGAACATGGAGCATGTCAATGTGAAGACGGGAAGACAGAGGTAACTATGACAGAAGAAAAAAATGTAGAAACTAATGTCAAATCCGATGCAGAGAACATTGTCGAGCGCGAGTTCGCTTCACTGCGTGTAAAGCTAGAAGAGGCAGAAGCTTCCAAAAAGGAAATCGAAAATCAGTACAAGGATGCACTCAAACAACTTGAGACATTCCAAGCTGCTGAAGAAGAGAGACTTGAAAAAGAAGCAGAGGCCCGAAAGCTAGAAGCAGTTGAAACGATTATATCTAAGGAAATTTTATTTGGGACAACCCAAGAAGATTCTAAAGATGCTCGAGTCGCGGAACTCTCCGCATGGGACGAGATGAAGCTGACTGGATTCAGCGAGGCACTGGCCTTAGTACCAGAGCCACAAGCAGATGTCGAACGTTCATTTGGAAAAGGAAAAGCTAACGAAGGTGAAGCAATTCCTGAGACCGAAAGAAAGTTTGCCGTCAAGATGGTCAATGGTAGAATTACCCTTGACAAAGATGTCCTAAAGGGCATTAAGGAGAACTAAAAATGGCAACAGAAATTTTAGTAAATGATGGTGGTGCACCAGCAAGGATTATTCCTTTCACAGCTGGTAGCGCAATAACCGCAGGATACGCCCTTCAGATGGGTGCAGATGCAGAAGTAGACACAATAGCAGGAGCAGATAATGTTATGCCTGTTGGAGTCGCTTTTACTGACGCAACATCTGGAAACGTAGCCAGCGTAATCACTGGTAAAGGTATAATCTTGAACATGTATTGTTCAGGAACCATAGGACGAGGAGACAATGTAGCTACATTAGCTGACGGTAACCTTGGACAAGCAAGCGCATCAAGCGTAGCTGTTGGTACTTATATCGACCCAAGTGGTGCGCACTCAGGCGCAGCGACCTTACAAAAGGTCCTGTGGGGTTAAATACTTAGGAGAAGATTAACATGGTTGATGCAACACCCGGTATACTAACAACCCTGAACACTGGGTCCGTTAATGGCGGACTTGGTGAGCGAGTACTTATTGACTACAAAGATGCAATAATGGATTACAAGGTCACAGACCTTGCTGTTATGCAATTCTTTGCAGAACCAATGACTACCGACACAGGGGGTAATATTGATATTACTTTGAACAGACCTAGCATGAAGCTAGAACAAATAGACGAGGGCACGACCCCGCAATACCAACACACAAAGCTACGCTCTGAGCGTATCGCTGTGAAAGAATGGGGACTTGCGGTTGGAGTAACTCGCAGAATGATTGAAGATTCACGTTTCAACGAAGTTGAGATGGCTTTGAATGAGGCTCGCAGAGCTGTAGACCGTCATATGACCGACAACATAGTTAAGGTTATTTTCGGTGGCAACGCTGCTGACTCTACGTTCGGAACTGTCGCAATTGACGAGACAACCTCTGAAGCAACAATCACCACGTTTTCATCTAATCCATACTCTGGATTTTATGGAACTGGAATGGTCGCCGCTGATATTGACAGTGGAAGTTCACGAATTAACTCTTACGGTAACGAAAGTGACGCAAGATTAATTTTGAATTCCTATGTACGAGCAGCTGGTGGCTCTGCCGGAGACCTCGCTCTATCAGACGTAACTACAGGAATTGACAGGGTAGCAACCCGCGGATACACAGCAAGTCACTTGTTTATATCCCCAGCTCACTACAAGTCCCTATTAGACTTGGGTGACTTCGTCACTGCTTTCACAGCAGGACAGGGAGAAGCAGGTGCAGCACAGAATCCAACAACCGCTGCTATGATGCCCGGTTCACCAGTCGCAACGACTGCACGAACTGGAATCGTAGGAAGCATTTACGGATTAACTGTAGTTGTAAACGCTTGGGTTCCATCCACTCGATTCGCAGTATTCGATTTGGGTACTAAACCTATGGTTTATGTCGAGAGGAGACCACTGACTGTTGAAGAGGCAAACCCCGGTTTCGGGATTGTCGGTTCATACATGTCAATGAGATACGGTTTGAAGGTTATACGCCCTGAAGTGGGTGTTATCTTCATCAACGGTGCCTCAGGTTAATCTTTATTAAGAGTTTGGACTTTAATTAAGATAGGCTCGGAGGGAGCCTTAATCCCTCCAACATATATTTTCACATGTTCCTTGTGAGGAGTTCCAATGGCTAGTAGACAATTAAGAAAAGAATTACAAAGTAGAGAAATCGGGACCGCAACGAAGCCTTGGGTTTTGTCTAAAGTTCAATCAGGCAGTCAAGGGACTCAAGGTGCTTTGGGTACACAAGGAATTACAGGAACTCAAGGAACAGATGGTGCTACTGCATCTCAAGGTGCTACGGGAACACAGGGAACTGCTGGTAGTCAGGGTAGTCAAGGAACTGCTGGTACTCAGGGTAGTCAAGGAACTACAGGAACTCAGGGAACTACGGGAACTCAAGGCACTACAGGAAGTCAAGGAACACAGGGACCTCAAGGAACCACAGGTACGCAAGGAACTCAAGGTACTCAAGGAACACAGGGACCTCAAGGAACTACAGGCGCGCAAGGCACTCAAGGAACTCAAGGTACTCAAGGTACTCAAGGAGTTCAAGGAGTAAGAGGCATTTTTGGTGGTGACAGCCAAGAATTTAATTACAGCAGTTTCGACATTACTGCTGGCTCACCGGGACAAACTAATTTTGGATTTAATATTGCATTGCCCGGTGGAGGAGGTGTACCCAATTACGCTTTAATTTCAAAGGTGGGTATATCTGATTTTGATATTAATACTACAGATGTAAGTGCGTGGAATGATGCACTAGATGATGGTGGTAGTACTGTCAGAGGACATTTAAGAATTTATAAAACAGCTGATGCTGATACATGGGTTACATTCAATATTACAGGAGCTAATGCAGCTGGAGGAACTGGCGTTACAGCATATGAAGAAGTACAAGTAGCCTATGTAGATAGTAATAGTTATTTCACTGCTGCTGATGATTGTGTAATTACTTTTGTACAATCTGGAGATGTAGGTTCTCAAGGAACTACAGGAACTCAAGGAACTGATGGTACTCAAGGAACTGATGGTACTCAAGGAGCTACTGGTACACAAGGTACGACAGGAACTCAGGGAACTACAGGAACTCAAGGAACTACTGGTACTCAAGGAACTACTGGTACACAAGGTACTACAGGAGCTCAAGGAACTCAGGGTACTACAGGAACACAAGGAA
>VTLG01014498.1_pt1 | contig 50097 bp, 64 predicted proteins | sample 4694571 | NCBI WGS metagenome assembly VTLG01 (sample SAMN12604809, study PRJNA352737) | marine metagenome | biome: ENVO:00000447; feature: ENVO:00000209|ENVO:00000569|ENVO:01000036; material: ENVO:00002151; isolation source: viral sequences binned using virsorter ... | reverse complement strand
AAGGTTGTTCCTACATGGGGTGACGTTCTTAACAGAGCAAACCTTGGTATGGAAGTAATGCACGAGCGTAATGCTCATAACTTCCCATTAGACTTAGCATCTGCTGAGACTTCTGAAGTTGCACTTACTGCTCCTAGCGTAGGTTAAAACCAAAATCACTTATTGATTCCTAGATACCCCGAAAAAATTTCGGGGTATTTTTTTGTCCTTTAAGGTTTTTTGTGTTATAATAATTAAGTCTAACGACTTTCTTTTTCATGTATAGAGAAGACTTATTAAATTTATTAAAGAAAGATGCTTATCGTAAAGGTGAGTACTTACTTTCTTCTGGTCGTCCTAGTAAACATTATATTAATTGTAAACCTGTTATATTAAGTGGTGAAGGATTAGCATTAGCATCTAAGTATATGTTAGAGTATGTTAATGAAGATGCTGCTGCTGTTGCTGGTCTTACTTTGGGTGCTGATCCTTTAGTTAGTGGTGTTGCTCTTGCAGCATGGTCTGAAGAACGTATACTTAATGCATTAATAGTACGTAAGGAGGCAAAGGGACATGGTACACAGGCATGGATAGAAGGTCCGTTACCATTGAAGGGTCATTGTGTTACTGTATTAGAAGATGTAGTTACAACTGGTGGATCATCTTTAAAAGCAGTTGAGAAGATAAGAGATGCTGGATACCATGTTGATAGGGTTGTTACTATAGTGGATAGGCAGGAGGGAGGTGTTAAATATATGAAGGAGAACGGAATAGAATTAGTAAGTTTATTTACACTAGAGGATTTTCAATGACCTTTTTAATATCGATAATGTCATTTGCTAACTTTGTATTTTGGCCATTGGTCATAGGATGCATCATTGCATTTGTTATTGAATCAATTTTTAGAGCACAGCAAAAAGCACCTGAAGTCCTTAGGTCTATGGCAGTCAGAAAGTATTTCTGGAGACAAGCATGGTTGTTTAATATAATATGGTTCGTATGTTATGCTATATTATTATTTGTAATGCGACCAGGACAACAGGCAATGCCTGACTTAGTATGGCAGGGTTAATTATGAGAGAACAAATGATTAAAGACGTTCAAGATTGGGAGAGAGAATATATTGCTATGGACGCTGACTTAAATGAAAGAGAGATAGAACTTCTTAAGGGAGATAATATAAAATCCCATGAGGGTATGATGTATGGTAGAATGTACAACGATTGGAAAAGGAGGAAGGGTTATGAATGATGAAGGAGAATTAATTGCCGAAATACTATGTATTGCTGGTGAATTAGGTGGTCAAGTGGAAAGAACTCAGACATTGAATAGTGTGGGTAGATCATCTAAAAAAATTATTATAGAATATGATATTAAACAAGAGAAATAAATAGATCGTAGACCCCATACTTTTTAATGGCATATTATTATCCTTCAGGACCATTAGGACCAGTATGTGATGTTGTCCTAACTGAAGAACAAAAACAATCTTTTAAACCGATCCTTGTAGATCCTGAAGATCCTTATGTTCCTATTATGGATTGGGGTGATCACCCTGATTATTCAAAGTATGAGGATATAACAGGGGAAAAATTACCTTGGAGAAATAGTAGGTTATGTAAGAAAAGGGTTTTACCAAATGGTTTTATAGAATATTATGATTGTATATGGGACTGGGATTATAGACCTGATAAAGGTGGATGGGATAAATGTATAGATCCTGATGGTGTTTGTTTTCCTTGGTCTCCTTATCATAAAGATACCTTTGGACTTTATCAGGATTTTTATAGACCTAGATTAAATCCAGATACTTGTGTTCCATTTGATCCTGATATTAATATACTTCCTCAAACATTTTACACCGCTAATGGAACTGCGGTAACAAGATATAAGAAAGCAAAGTCAGCACCAATAACATTTCCTGTAACTTCTACTTTTGAATCTATATTAAGTGATGATCTTTTAGATGCAACGTTTGATCCTAATGGTAATATAGTTATTACAAGTGATACTGCTGGTACTAGTGGTACTATTATTCTAGATTTTTTATGGAGTGATAATCCTAATGCATATGATACTGCATTAGGAACTTATAGTGTTGGTGGTCAGACGTTTACTCAAACACCTGGTGTAAGACATGGAACAGCTCAAACATCATTCTCAGTAACAGCAGGATCTACTGGTAGTGGTCCTCAATACAGTAATACTTACAATGCTAATATCACAGATAATAGTGGAGGATTTCTTGTTCAAGATGATGGTAAGAAATTATGCTTTAAAGATTTACATGGTAATGATTGCAATGCAACTGTAGAGATAAGGCAGGTTAATACTACAGACGTTCAATCAAATGCTACTGGTTACTGGAGTGATGAAGGTAATAAGTATGCTGTATGGGTTAACCCTCAAGTATGTACTCTACCTGGTTTAGTACAAGAGATTAGTTATACAATTGATATACCATCAACAGATACATATGGATTTACTTTTGGATGTGATTATACTGCCGAGATATATCTGAATGGTAGTACAAGTACCTTTATGACTGCTAATCCAGGAGGTATTTTTAGAACTGGACCATATAGTACTCCTTATACATCAACTACTACTCTTAATGAGGGTGAGAATACTATGGTAGTAAGGATCACTAATGATTGGGGTCTTGATAATACATGGAATGTTAATCCTGCTGGTATTGGATGGGTAGTTAGAGATTCTAGTAATAATATTGTAACATCATCACTTCAATGTACTGCTGCTGGTAATTCTGGACAAGGTGGAACAAATGATTGGGTAAGGACAGGACCACCAGATAATGCTGCTGTTCCTTGGACACAATTCTTAGATGACTATGCAATTTATAGGGTTAAACCTGCTAATGATGTTATAGATCCTTACTTAAACACTTGGCAAGAAGCAGAAGCAATGATTACTATTCCAAGTGACGGTTCATATACAATTGAGTTTCAGTCTGATAATAAATCTAAATTTTCTTGGTATGATCCCATAGGTAACATACTTTATAATGAAGATGTTGCATACACTTCTGGGTTAGGAACACAAACTTATAGTCTAAGTAACCTTACAGCAGGTGATCATAGATTAACATTTGAAGTTATTAATCTTTATAGAGGTGATCCTTATAGTTGGGATGTAAATCCAGGAGGATATTATATAAAAATTTGTAGAGGTAGTGTATGTGCTGCTAGTACTACTAATGTAACATGGGTTCCTTCTAGTCCTCATATGGATTGGTCTGATTTTATGAATACGTATGCAGTATTCTCTTCAAATCAAAATACATATGCTGGTGTTACACAAACTGCTACATGGAATGTAGTTCTTCCTGTTGCAGGTAATTATGAATTGGAAGTGCAAGGAGATAATACTGTAGTAATATCTTGGGATGGTACTACTCAAGGAACGGTTGGTTCTTTCCAAACGAGTACAACATATACTTTTACTGGAGCAACAGCAGGTAATCATATAATAACTGCTGCAGTTGATAATGCTACTGGATTTAATGATCATAGGTGGGGTAATAATCCAGCTGGTGTTGCTTGGGTTCTTAGACAGACTTCAGGTGAAGCTTCTATGACTATTACATTTGATAGTAATGGTAATATATTAACGTCAGGTAATGGTGAGGGAAATGTTCAGTTAGATCTTACTTGGGATGAGGATATAACAACCTATAATTATACTAGTAATGTTCAGGCATACTTTGATGGTCAAGGTAACTTAGTTTGTACTGGTAGTGGGTTTGCAGAGTTAACATTGAACTTTGCATGGGCTGATAATCCTGGTACTGCTAGTACTGCATTAGGAACTTACTCTGTTGCTGGTGCATCCTTTACACAAAATACATCTGTTTATTCTGGTAGTGATTCCGCTACAGTTACTGTATATGCAGGTGAAACTTACGAATGTAATATTGTTGATAGTACTGGTGGTTTTACTATTAGAAATGGTGGTGCTCAAATATGCTTTAAAGATTTTGATGGTGATGATTGTAATGCAACCGTAACCATTGGAAACATTAATAATCAATCTGGTAGTACTAATCTTTATCCTAATAAAGCATTAGGAACTTATGCTGTTGGTGATGTTGTACTTGTTCAAGGAAATACAGAGACTGGATCGGTATCAGGGACTTTAAATGTTAGAGCTAATAAAACATATCCAGCAGTTATATTAGAGAACCCAGCTGGGTTTGACATACAGAATAATAATCAGAGGATATGTTTTAAAGATTCTACTGGATGGGTTAGGTCTATTGATGGTCCTAGTGGATGGTATGAAACTACTGGTTGGTCTTCTTTCTTAAAAACATATGGTATATACCCATCAAATACTGATACTTTAGTAGGTACTCCTTGGACTGCTACTTGGACTTATACTGTTACAGAAGCAGGTAACTATGTTTTTGAATGTCAGTCTGATAATGCTGGATCTATTTCTTGGAATGGATCTACAGTAATAACAACTACTGAAGAGCAATCATATAATGTTTCTTCGTATCATTCTTTACAGAACGTTTCTCCTGGTACCTATACTATTACTGCTACCATAACAAATATGGATAGACCACCTAATACATGGTCATTAAATCCTGCTGGTATTGCTTGGACTTTAAGGAACCCTTCTAATACTATAGTAATATCATCACTATCACCTATGGTAATGCCATGTAAAGCACAGATAAATGTTGGCACATTTACTGCAACTAATGCTATAATAGCAACATCACTAGACCTAAATAGTCCTGGTGATGGTAATTTGTTGTGGCATACTAGGATGGCAACAGGTTATGAGTACTCACTTACACCTTAAATATGGATCTACCTAAGATAAAAAATGAAAATCTACCAAAGGAATTGAAAGAAATTCTTGGTGACTCTGATGCAGAGTTTGATTTTTTAGATGAACCTATAGATATAGTTAGTTTGAATTTCAATCCAAAAAAATTTAAAGAGCAGAGTCTTGAGACAGCAAGAAAGTTAGTAGAATCCAGACAGAAATTAGAACAATACAATCAGCAATTAAAATATGAACGACAAAAAAGCAGCAAAGAAGATACTAAAACGAGCAAAGAAACATCCTGATTGGTATACACCTGAAGAGGTGAAGTATGCTAAACAGGTTAAGTGGCGTATTAAACATGAGGAAACCAGTACTCAAACTGGCACACTTGACAAGAATTAGAGGTCTGTGCTATTATAAATAAATCATATACAAAGGACTCGAAATAATCGTAACCCTGTGTAGATGCAAAACAGTTTCCCATGTCGGGGAAGCTATCATCCGCAGGGTTTTCCCATGCGAGATACTTAAAACAAAAACATGTCTATTAAATCAACAATCGCTGCAGTAGCAGCATCTCCATTCCTATTCGCTGGTGCAGCTTTTGCTGGTCCATATGTGAATGTCGAGTCAAACCTCTCTTATCCTGATGGAGATTACTCTGCAGCAACTACAGATATCCATATCGGATATGAAGGTGTTGCTTCTGAAGGTAAGGTTGCTTACTACGTACAAGGTGGTCCTACACTAAACCATAGTGATGCTACTGACGATACAGAAACAGAACTTTCTGGTAAGGTTGGTGCTTCTTATGCTCTTGCTGAAGCTACTGATGTATACGGAGAGATCTCTGGTGCTTCTAATGGCGAAGACGCTTCTGGCGACACCATCGTTGACTGGGGTGCTAAGGTTGGTCTTAAGTTCACATTCTAAGTCGAACTGAATATCTAAATAAAGGGTATCTTCGGATACCCTTTTTTATTCTTTCAAAACATATGAATTTTACTGTTTACACAAGAGATGGTTGCCCTTATTGTACAAGGGTTAAGCAAGTTTTATCTGGTAAAGGATATAATTATGCAGAATATAAATTAGGTGTTGACTTTCAAAGAGAAGCATTCTATAATCAATTTGGTAAAGGATCTACCTTTCCTCAAGTTGTACTTGCCGACCAAAACCTCGGTGGATGTACTGAGACGGTGAGATATCTTAAAGAGAAAAATCTTATTTGAAATCTCTTCTAAATAAAAATAGCTACGGAGAGAACTATGGAACCAATGATTATTGCACTCGTTGTCCTAGTTGTAATTGGAGCATTTATTCTTGGAGTAACTGTTTCTTGGTTAGCCAAAGGCTATGTCGAAGATTATGTTGAGAATGCTGCTTATGCAAGAGCAGTTATACATCCAGAAATGTTAGATGAACATGGTAACATGATTCATGATGAGTATCTTTACCTTCGTAGAGAAAATGAACTTGAAACTGATGATGAGGATTAATTATGCCCAAATCTATTGAAAATAGTAACCCTCGGTTACTTATTAGTGAGATCTTACGTAAGGTCTCTAATGCAAAGACAAAAGCAGAGAAAATAAAACTTCTTAGAGATAATAATAGTACTGCTTTAAGGCAACTAATGATTATTAACTTTGATGAGAGTGTTATCTCTGTCCTTCCTGAAGGTGAGGTTCCTTACACACCTAATGATGCACCTGTAGGGACAGATCATACTCGTTTAGAACATGAGTATAAAGGTCTCTATAGGTTCTTTCAAGGAGGTGATAACAGATTAAGTGGACTTAAACGTGAAGCTATGTTTGTTCAACTCCTAGAAGGTTTGTCTGGAGAAGAAGCAGAACTTCTGTGCTTAATTAAAGACGGACAATTAAGTAAAAAGTATAAGCGTATTACCAAGGCTGTTGTATCTGAGGCATTTCCACAGATAGAATGGGGCGGTAGATCATGAAGGTTATTAAAGAGAATTGTAAATTAGAAGACGCTGAAGATACCAGTCTCCCTTACACAGCATACATTGTAACTTACAAAGTAGATGGTGAAGAGAGATATGATTTAACTATAGCAGGTAAAGCAGCAGATCTTTTTGATTATTATTATGATCTTTATAAAAAAGATTTTGTAACCTTTAAGCAATCTTCTGGTAGAATCAATCCAACATTGTGGAATGATCCAAACGCAGCTAAGAAACCTTCCAAGAAAAAGAAATGAGTATATATTTTGATAGGTTTAATAAAACCAAAACAGATAAAACAGAAGAGGAACTTAAACAAGAAGAACAATTACGTTCTGTTAGTGAGTTCCTCTCAGCGTTTATTAAACCTTTGATTATTATGTGGATATGGAATTGGTTGATGCCAGGTCTCTTTGGACTAGCAACAATCGGATACCTTAAAGCATATGGTCTTTTTATTTTGTCACGTTTATTTTTTAAACATCCATGAGTAAAGTATGTTTGATCTCTGTTACTCCTGATGCAGAGAAAACCATTGGTTACATTGCGAGGGTTAGTAACCCTAATAATCAAGAGAACCCTTCCTTTGCTGGTTTATTAAAGTACTGTATTAAGCATGGTCACTGGTCTGTATTTGAACAGGCACATATGACATTAGAAATTAATACTACTAGAGCAATAGCAGCACAGATTTTAAGACATAGATCATTTACATATCAAGAATTTTCACAGAGATATGCTGATAGTAGTCTGTTAGGTAAAGAGATACCATTACCTAAACTACGTCTTCAGGATACAAAGAACAGACAAAATAGTATTGATGCTGTAGATCCTTTTTTAGATCAAGATTTTCAACTGAAGATGCAAAGGCATTTTGTAGATGGAATGAAATTATATAAAGAGATGCTTGACTCAGGAATTGCAAAAGAATGTGCTAGAATGGTACTGCCTTTAGCAACACCTACAAGGATCTATATGACTGGTAGTGTTCGGTCATGGATTCACTACATAGATTTACGATCTGCACATGGTACACAGAAGGAACATATGGATATTGCTTTGACATGTAAACAACATTTCATCTGTAATTTTCCTACCACATCTGAAGCTCTTGGTTGGTGTTCACAAGAAGAAAATACTTGTGAATGTTCAGAAGACGATTATTGGGGTGATGTTCAACCATGCATTCGGATAGATTAAAGTACAACCACAACAGAACTTTTCAATTATGCCTACGTATGATTTTATTCACAAGGAAACAGGTGAGATTACTGAACATATTATGTCAATGACTAAGCTTGATCAATTTAAAGAAGATCATCCAGAGTTAGAAAGATATTTTGGTAATCAAGCTACGGATGCTGTGTACGGCAAACCGAAACAATCTGATGGATTTAAAGAGGTGATGAGTAAAGTACAATCACAGCATCCACATGCAAATCTTTCGAGGTTTACATAATGCCAAGAGCAAGAAAGAAAACAAATGGCAACGGTAATGGAGCACCACTCCAACCTATGTCTAAGAAGATGATGAAGAGGAAGAAACCGATTGATAAGTCATACATGACTGAGATCAAACCTCTTACTGATAATCAGAAGACTATATTTGAAAAGTATAGTGAAGGTCAGAACCTTTTACTTCATGGTGCTGCTGGTACTGGTAAAACTTTTATCACAATGTATCTTGCTTTACAAGAAGTACTTGACGAATCTTCTGCTTATGATAAAATATACATTGTAAGGTCTCTAGTACCTACTCGTGAGATTGGTTTCCTTCCTGGAGATCATGAAGATAAGTCTTATCTTTATCAAATTCCATACAAGAACATGATACGATACATGTTTAGTATGCCAGATGACAATTCATTTGAAATGTTGTATGACAACTTGAAAGCACAAGACACAATATCATTTTGGAGTACTTCATTTATTCGTGGTACTACATTCGATAATGCTATTGTAATCGTTGATGAATTTAGTAATCTTAATTTCCATGAACTCGATTCAATGATCACTCGTATAGGTGAAGATTGTAAGATAATGTTCTGTGGTGACATCACTCAGACTGATCTTACTAGAGAGAATGAGAAGACAGGAGTATCTGATTTCATTAGCATCCTTCAAGAGATGAAGGAGTTTACTTGTGTAGAGTTTGGTATTGATGATATCGTTCGCTCTGGACTTGTTAAATCTTATCTGATTAGCAAACTTACTATGGGATTTGGTTAATGTTTAAATTTATTGATGTCAATCTCAAAGTTCCTGAGGTTGAAGCTGTGAATCAAGATGGTGTTCGGTATTACCCTATACCAGGTGCCGATAAATATTATCCGAGCGTTACTTCAATCACATCATTTCAGAATGCAAAGTTCTTTGCATCTTGGAGAAAAAGAATAGGTGAAGATGAAGCTAATCGCATCACTGCTAGAGCAACACAAAGAGGTACTGCATTTCATAGTATCACTGAAGATTATATCAAAGGTGAATTAAATCTTGACAGGTACTTGGAAAATAATCCATTATCTGTTAGAATGTTTCAGTCAGCAAAGGATACCTTTGATCGCATTGATAATATTCATTGCTTAGAGACTTTCCTTTACTCACATTACCTCGGACTCGCTGGTCGTGTAGACTGTATTGCAGAGTTTGATAATGAGTTGGCAGTAATTGATTTCAAAACTTCAACTAAACAAAAGCAAGAGAACTATATTGAACATTACTTTGTTCAAGAGACTGCATACGCAGCGATGTTCCTTGAACGTTCAGGAATTGAGGTTAAGAAAATTGTCACACTTATCGCAACCGAAGAGGGATCTATTCAAGTATTTCAGAAGTACAATCTCGATGACTATTTACAACTACTTAAATCCTACATTGAGGAATTTGTTAGGGGAAAACATGCCTAAAGAAAAAAAAGAGGATGAAAATTTCCTAACACCAACTAAATTTTCTGCAGAGATAGAACGTTTAGTTTTAAAAAGTGAAGGATTAATTACATATATTGAAGCAGTAGTTACATACTGCCAAGAGAATGAAATTGAATTAGAAACTGTACCTAAACTTATATCAAGACCTTTAAAGGAAAGATTAAAGCATGAGGCACAGCGTTTAAATTATATGAAACAAACATCCAAAGGAGTATTACCTCTATGAGTTTCTTTAATTCAAATCAAGTTCAAGATAATTTACAGGACATATTCAATACCTATCAAGCTTTGGCACAAAAATCTTCTCAACTTACTCGTATGAGTAAGGAAGAACGAGCTGTACATATTGAAGAGTGTAAAGAATTAATTGATAAACAAAAGACATTTTATTTTAGATTACAACTTGCTGCTAAAGAAGATAAAGAAGCATTAGATATGAAGGATAAGATAAATCAATTGTCACAAGCATTTGGATACGATACTCTTTTAACATGCATGGATGCTATGATTTTAACGTTAGAGAATGCAGAAAGAGACCTTGACAGAGCCTAAATAGTATGCTACGATTACTCAGTAGCAAATCACACATTCAATACGGAGAATACAATTATGTCTTTTGCATCACTTAAAAAGGCTAGTGCTGCTGGCAATAGTCTTGCTAAACTCACGCAAGAGATTGAGAAGTTAAATCAACCTCAGACCACAGGTGCTGATGAGCGTCTATGGAAACCTGAGTTGGATAAATCAGGAAATGGGTACGCAGTACTTCGCTTCCTTCCTGCTCCAGATGGAGAGGACATGCCTTGGGCAAAGATCTGGTCACATTCCTTCAAAGGACCTGGCGGTCAGTGGTACATCGAGAATAGTTTGACCACACTAGGTCAGAATGATCCCGTTGGAGAACTGAACAGAGAACTTTGGAATAGTGGACGTGAGTCTGACAAGTCAACTGCTAGAGCACAGAAACGTAAACTATCTTACTACAGTAATGTTTATGTTGTAAGTGATCCAGCACACCCAGAAAATGAAGGAAAAGTATTCCTTTACAAGTATGGTAAAAAGATCTTTGATAAACTTGTAGAAGCAATGCAACCTGCATTTGCTGATGAGACTCCACTTGATCCATTTAATCTATGGAAGGGTGCAGACTTCAAGGTAAAGATTAGAAAGGTTGATGGGTACTGGAACTATGATAAGTCAGAGTTCGCTGCACCTGCCACTTTAGGTGGATTTAATGATGAAGAGTTGGAAAACATTTGGAAACAATCCTACTCACTTTCTGAGTTTGAAGATAAGAAAAACTTCAAGTCTTATGAACAACTACAGGCAAGATTAAATCTTGTACTTGGTAAAGGTACACGACCTGCACCTGTTGTAGTTGATGAGTCAGAGGAAGAAGTTACACCTCAGAATTGGGGTAAGGAAGTATCAGAATTTAGAGAGAAGGCAGCTGCTGCTCCTCCTGTAGAGGCAGAAGACACCTTATCTTACTTTGCTTCACTAGCATCAGAAGACTGATTACAAACTGGCACAAGGGGGGTTACGACCCTCCTTTTTTATGCTATAATTATACTATAAACAAAGGAGATTTATGAAACTAGCACTTGCTGCGGCTCTTCTACTCACTTCAGTACCTGTTACAGCAGGTGAATATCAACCAGGTTATTCACACGAGCGTACTTGTTTTAGAAGTGAGTATCGTGAAGAATATATTCCAGGTACAGAAGATGATCCTGGATATGTAAGATCATGGAAGGAAACTATTGAAGTTCCTTGTGAAGTTCAACCTCATGGGGATCTACATCCAAATGTAGGAAGATCACCCACCTATCGTAGAAACGTTACGGTATACGAGGAAGTAGATACTAATGATTGCAGTGATGGTAAAATTGCTGGTGGTCTATTAGGTGGTGCTGCTGGTGCTGCATTGTCTCAAGGAGATGGACGTTGGTGGGCAATCCCATTAGGTGCAGTTGTTGGTAGTGCTATAGGATGTGATGCTGCTGGCGGTTAATCTAAGTAAAGGAAACCAAAAGATATCCTTAAGAAACCCCCTTTATGGGGGTTTCCTCATATAAAATAGTATGTAGAATTCAAAACAATCCAATGTCAGGTGACAATCTTCATGGTAATCAACCTTCTAAGTACTATACTAAACACGGAAAAGAAACATTAAGCCAATATTGTGAAGCTTCTGTAGCAATGGATGATATTAAAGAATCCAGGTGGCATAACACTAATTACATACTAGAGATCGAAACTATGTTTGTTAACTCACGGTACAGGACAGGTAGTGTAATGCAAGAGTGAGAATCTCATATATTATTCAACTTTTAGTTACAAAAAAACCCCGAAAAAAATTCGGGGTATTTTTTTGCCTGTAGGGTTTTTTAGTATCCTCCACTGCCAGAGTCGCTGCTGGTAGTAGTACCTGAACTACTTGTTGTGGTTGTAGATGTGGTAGTTACTGTAGTACTAGCAAGAGATTCTATAGAACTTGGAGTACCAGTAGTAACAGCAGTACTAGTTGATAATGCATCTGCAACACTCTGAGCAACTGTATCTGCTGCTTTTGCTGTAGAAACAACTGCTATACTTCCAGTAACAAATCCAACATTATCTAAGAATCTTGATGCTATATTATTAGGAGTTAATTTATTGTTTGAATTATCTAATTCTACATGAGATTCATATCCAATCAAGTTTTCAAATTCTTCTGTCACTTTGTTTATCATTGTAGTATTTGGCATTAATATTTGTCGCTTCTTTTCATTTTCATAAACTTCATGTTCATAGTTTGTTACTGGATATATTGACTCTGCCTCTGTCTTAGTTGTTCCATCTGGCATTACAACACGATAACTTGAATTAACTATGGTACCTTGTTTAACATATTCTACTTCATCTACACCTTCTCCGATAGTAATCTTATTAGTTTCGTAATGGTGTACTGTATCTGGATCACTATAGATTGTATTAACATATTGACTTAGTTCTGAATCAATTTTTGGCCATTGTTCATACATGTCAATTATATTGTTTATTAAAAGTATTACCCAGTCTAGATGTGCATCACCATATACTCTATATGCTAGTTGACTAGGTGATTCACCAGTTTTTATTGTATAAGATTCAAATAATGAACCATATTCTTCTAGATCTTCTCTTACTTTAACTCTTCTAAAGAGGTTTTTAACAAGTCTATATTTAAATGATTCATTATCACCGATACCTTCACCAGCATATACATTTGGAAATTGACTGAAGTATGCCATATTAATATCCCTGATTAACGTCGTCTTTTGTTACTAGTTGTGCTTCTTGGAATGCAAGTTGCATTGTCACTGCTGGAACATGTATTGCAGTTGGATTTCCTCCAGTCGCTGAAACATATTCATTTTGTATGTGTTTGAATGCATTATATTGTCCGTCTGGAGTGTAGTTAACACCTACTTGAGTAAGAACTGATATCTTTGTTCTAAAGTGAAGTGTTGGTGAAGACCAGTTACCATTAGCATCTGTTGTTACTCTTATAAATTTAATATCCCATTTGTCAGGGATTTTTAAGTATCTATTTTTTGATAATTCATTAAGAGCACCTTCAATTTCATCAGCTCGTTCACTACTTATACCCTCACTATAGCTACCCCTATCAGCTTTTTTGTCTGAATCAGTTGTTCCTGTTATCTGAGGTAGTGAACCTTTTTTAAAATAATCTATAATTCCTTTAATTTCTCGTGCTTCTTCTGGTGATCTTGCAAAAAGTTTAAATGTAAATGAATGACTTCTGAATCCTATTCCAGTAAATATTTGCTCTCTATATGGATTGAATATTCTTCCGTTGGTTAATGCCTGTAGATCATTAGCATCAAAACCACCACCAAGTCCCATGAATTGATTAGCACCTGAAATTCCATTAGCAACTGCTGAACTTATAAATTCTGGAGCAACAGCACCTGCAGCATCTTGTAATGCTTTTGCAATTTTACCAGCCTCACCTCCATCGTCACCCTCAGCAGATTCATTAAGAGGTGTTTGTGATGCAATTTGTCCAGCCAACATTCCTAAAGTACCCATGTTTTTACCCTGATATCCAACTGAATATGCAGTTCCTAGTTGAGGAGGCATAGCAAGGTATACTCTGTCGGGATGAGTAATAACATTAAATTCATTACCAGGCATACTTAAAGCACCAGTACCAAACCCCTTGTCATTATCAGAGTAATTCATTTCCTGCCTTTGGAAACAAACGTAATCGATAGCTTGTGTAGGAGATTCGTCTAGTGCTGCACCATTGCCAGGAACAGGTGTTTCATATGGGTACTTGTATATCGCCAACTTTTTGCCTAAATATAATGTGACCTCTATGTATTTATGCGTTATAAACAAGGAAAGTACATTCCTAGAGCTTCTCGTAAATATAAAGGTGATCCTCGTAATATAAATTACAGGTCATCATGGGAATATAAATTCATGCTTTGGTGTGATCAGACTCCTTCTGTACAAGAATGGGGGAGTGAAGAAATTATTATACCTTATACATCTCCTGTTGACGGTAAACGTCATAGATATTATCCAGATTTCTATGTAAAAGTTAATGGAAAGAAGTATATTGTTGAAGTTAAACCTACTAAACAAACAAAAGAACCTAAAAGACAAAAGAAAGTAACTAAACGTTATGTTACTGAAGTTGTTACATGGAGTGTGAATCAAGCTAAATGGAAAGCAGCAAAAGAATTTTGCAGAGATTACGGCATGGAATTTATGTTAATTACCGAAAAGGAACTTAAAGTATAATGGCTATTAAAAATAAAGCATCAGCAGTATATCCCTCACTTCAGGCGTTTATATCATCTGCAACTAGTAAGGATACTTCACCATCCTTTACTAACTTATGGTCATTGCATTTTACTACACCTAAAATATTACGTCCATCTGGTGCTGTTAGAGGAGGAAATTTACAGGCAGAAGTTGGTGAGATGCATACTTTATTAGATTACTTTGCAGATACTGTAAACCTTCCAAGTAAACAAGTAACAACAGGATCGTTTAGATCTGTAGGTTCTGCTGTTAGGTATGCTACTGCAAGTACTTTTAGTCAGTTTTCAGTTAATTTTAAAGTTCCTGCATCACAGAAAACAAGGATCTTTTTCGAGAGATGGATATCTTTGATGGCAAATGATGCTAATCAATATACTGATTACTTTAAGCATTATACTGCTCCAGAGGTTTATGTATTTAAATGGGAAAGGGGAGGCGGTGATCCATTATTTGAGAATTTTATGGGACCATTAACTGCTGCCCAACAACTTGCATTTGATTCCTATTCAAATACTAATAATAGAAATTTAAGAAAACATAGAATTACTTCTTGCTGGCAGATGCAGAATGTTTTTCCTTTTAATATAGGATCAATACAGTTGGATAACGCTAATTCTAAAATAATGACTTTACCAATTACTTTTTACTATGAACGCTATAGGTTCTTTGGTGAAGATAAGTTTGATGAGCAACAAGATGCATATACAATTACACTTCCAGCTGGTTTAGATGATATTTCAGCAGATTATACTTCAAATAATATAACTGTACAAGGTATTCAGACTAGTGTAATTAATACATTAGTTACAAGTATCATAAATTTTCTTTTCTAATTCGCATATATAATTCGACTTTTAGTTCCCAAAAAGGCGGGGAAAAAATTCGGGGTATTTTTTGACCCTCAAGGTTTTTCCCTAAATAATAATACTGAATTGAATCCTATGGCATTACCTAAATTAAATGTACCTAAGTACAAAATGAAACTACCCTCTGATGGGAGAACGGTTAATTATAGACCATTTCTCGTTAAAGAGGAGAAAATTCTTCTTATAGCAACTGAGACTGGAGATCAGTCAAATATTATAACTGCTATTAAGGATATTATTAAAAATTGCACTGATATACAGGATGTTGAAAAACTTTCAACATTTGATATTGAATACTTATTCCTACAGATTCGTACTAAATCTGCTGGTGAAGAAGTTAATGTTATGATTACTTGTCCTGATGATGGTGAAACTCAAGTAGAAGTTAAAATTCCTTTAGACCAAATTAAAGTCAAAAAGACTAAAGGTCATAAGAAGGAATTAAAGTTATCTGATACTTGTATTCTTACTATGGCATATCCAAGTCTTGATACCTTTGTTCAAATGAATTTTGTTGAAGGTCAATCTGTTGAAATGGATCAAATATTTGGTATGGCAGCTGGTTGTGTAAAATCAATTTCTGATGTAGAGGAAGTTCATGATTGTAGTGATCTCCCTAAAGAAGAGATTGTTGAATTTTTTGAAAATCTTAGTAGTAAGCAATTTCAATTAGTTCAAGATTTCTTTGATACCATGCCTAAACTTCAACATACTGTTAAGGTAACAAATCCTAAGACTAGTGTTGAAAGTGATGTTGTTTTAGAAGGATTAGCTAGTTTTTTCGGATAGCCCTTCTTCATACAACTCTGCAATACTATTTTGAAGGTAATTTTGCATTAATGCATCATCATAAATGGAATATTGAGTATATTGATAATTTAATGCCTTGGGAGAAAGAAGTATACATTTCAATGCTTGTTAACTTCTTAGAAGAAGAGGCAAAACGTATGAAAGAGCAGCAGAATAAAAATTAGTCAAGTGGCTACTAAATTAAAACCATATAAACTTGTTTCTATTGGAGGTACTAGCACTAAGTCTCCAGAAGTCTCTGCTGCAAGAAAAACTACATATTCTATTAATAGACTTGGAGTAACTCTTTCAAGTATTAATAAAACAGTAGATGCTATTGCTGATAATGGACTTCTTGAATTAAAAGAAGAAGAAAAAGCAAGAAGAGTAGAACGCAGACAAGAAAGAAGGGAAAAAGATCAGGCTGCTGAGAAATTACAGGAAAGGGATTTAAAGGACGTTAGTAAAAAGCCTAAAAAGACTACTGGCGTTAAGAAAGTTATTGGAAAGGATTTTAGTTGGTTAACTGAGTTATTGAGTCCATTGACTCAATTAATGCAATGGATTGCTAGTATTGCTATAACAAAAGAAGTTCTTGACTGGATTAAAAATCCAGAAAATACTGAGAAGTTAGAAGTATTTTTACATAAACTTGCTTTTGTTTTTGAGAAAATATATAAATTTGCTTCCTGGTTAACAGGCGGTATAATGAATACCGTTGATCAGGTATTCGGTAAAGATAAAGAAATTGGAGAAAGAATAGCAGGATTTGGTAAGATTGCTCTTGCTATAGCTGGTATTGGTGGAATGGTTTCTGCCGTTAATTGGGGAAGAGATTTATTATTTGGAGCAGAGGAAGCAATACAGGCAGGTGGTGGACTTGGTGGTAGTCGTGGTGTTACTAAAGGAAGAGGTGGTTTAAAGAATTTAGGAAAAAGGACTTGGAGGAATTTCTTTAGAAGACCTAAGATAACAGGTGGAACATCTAAAATAGGTAAAATATTCAGTCCTTTAACTGATTGGTTTAAGAATACTAAAAAGAAATTTGGATTTGGTACGAAAGTAACTGGTGGTATTAAACCAAAAAGTTGGTGGGATAATATATTTGATAAATTTAAAAAACCTAAGATAACTGGTAGTGGTACTAAGTCAGGACCATTAAGCGGTATAAAAAATTGGTTTGGTAAGACATTTGGTAACAAGGTAACTACTGGTTCTGGTGGTAATAAAAAAGGATTCCTTAGTGGAATTTGGGATTCTGTTAAAAAGATTAATATAAAAAATCCTTTCCAAGGTCTTGGTGATAAATTTAAAAAAATTGATTTTAAAAATCCTTTTAAGGATTTCAAGTTACCAAAAATTAATATATCAAATCCTTTTAAGGATTTCAAGTTACCAAAAATTGATATAAAAAATCCTTTTGCAGGTATTGATTTTGGAAAGCAATGGAATAAAGTAACAGAAGGAGCTGGCAGTGCTTTTAATTGGGCTAAGGAAGGTACACTTGATAATCTTGGAAAGATTAATAAATGGGGTGCTGATTCTTGGAATTGGCTTTGGTCAGGTACGAAAAAGAATTTTGGAGTAGTTAAGGATGTAGTTGGAGAAGGAGTAACTGCTGTTAAAAAAACTGCTCAAAATGTTGGTGCTTGGTTTGATGATTTTATTAATGGTGTATGGAGTAATGTTGTAAAACAAGCAAAGAAATGGAGAAAAAAGTTTGGTGATGTAGCTGAATTAGTTAAAAATCCTGGTAAATTATTAGAAAAGGCTAAAGAAGTTCTTATAAAACCTATTACAAATAAGGTTAATAAGTTTGAACCCATCAAGAAGATGAAGGCTTTGGCTAATAACATTACAAAGCTTAAACCTGCTGATGTACTTAAGAAAGTTCAAAAGATCAAAGATTCACCTAAATTGGTGAATAATTTAAAGAAATTACAAACTGGTCTTAAGACCGCTAAAAGTAGTTTTGGAAAATTAACTGGTTTTGATAAAATTATAACGCTCGTTGAAGGAGCGTTGATGTATTCATTAGGTAAACGACCTTTGATTAACGCTTTTGGAGTAGCGGGTGCTGGTATGCTTGGATATGCTGCTGGTGCAGCAGTTGGTGCTCCTTTTGGTGGTCTTCCTGCTTTTGCTACAGGTCTTGCAGGTGGAATAATAGGTGAAGAAATAGGAAGATTCCTTATTAATAATGTTATTGCAAAAACACCATTAGCTAATATAGAAGATCCCATAATGAATGATGGGAGAAAACTTGTTGAACCTTTCTTCTTTGGAAGAATATTTAAAGGTGTAAGTAAAGCAGTTAGTGGTGTTGTAAAGGGTGTAAGTAAAGCAGTTAGTGGTGTTGTTGAAACTGTTGGAAAAGTTGTACAGAATCCTGTAGTACAAACTGTAGCATCATTTATTCCTGGTGTTGCTCCAGTTATGGCAGCAGTTAATGCTGTTACATCTCTTGCTAATGGAGATATTCTGGGAGCTGTAACTGGTGGTATTGGTGCTGCTGCAGGTGGTGCATTTGACTGGGTGAATGCGGGTATTTCTGATGCTGTTACTAATTTTACAAATAGTACCATCGGTCAAGGTATTATGGGCATTGGACAAGGACTTATGTCTGGTGATATTGGTGGTGCGATAATGAGTGGTGTAGGTATGATACCTGGTGCTAATGATTTCGTATCGAATATAATGAGTAGTCCAATTGCAGAAATTGCAGGTAAAGTAATTGGAGGAGATCTTCAAGGTGCTTTATCTCAAGGTCTTGGTATGATACCTGGTATGGATAATATCATGGAATCACCTATAGGTGGTATTATTGAGGCAGTTCAAGGTGGTGGTGGTATTAAAGGCGTTATGCAAAGTCTTAATCCAATGGCTATGCTTGGTGGTTTAGCTGAGGAATTTGGATTAGGTGGTGCTGTTAATGCTATTATGGGTGGAGATTATAAGACTGCTATAACTTCATTGGGAACTAAACTTGGTATTGATCCTAAAGTTCTTGGTGTAGTAAGTAGTGCAAAATCACAATCATGGAGTCAAGAGGGTGGAGTTTCTGCAGAATGGGCATTCAACCAACAATTAGAGTTTATGCCAGTTATTATAATGTTGGAGAAATTACAACCAATGCCTATACCAGTACCAATAAATAATACACAACAGATAATAGTTTCTACCCCATCAACAGTAGTACAGAAAGTTTAAATGGCAACTATACAGAAGGGAGCAAAAATTAATTTTTATAAGTTTGTCCAGGTTAAGGAAACGGGCAAAGCTTCTGATGTCTCATCTTCTATTAATAAAAATACTGAAGGAGTTAATAATATAGGTGATACTGTAAATGGTATTGCTAAGTCAGTTAAAAGAATTAATGATATACAAGTTAAAAGATTAGAACTATTACAGGCTGAGAATAAGAAAAAATTTAAACCGCAGTATGCTAAGACTGATAATAAGGTTGCTAAGGGTTTTTTAACTAAAGTTTCTGAAGGTAAAGCACCAGGATTCTTAGAAGGACTTCTTAAGATGTTCTCTAGTCTCTTTAAACTTTTTATTGTTCTGCCAATAATGAAATGGATGGCAGATCCTAAAAATAAACAAGCAGTTGAGACAGCAGTTAAGGTTGTTACTTCTATTGTCAAATTTATGATGGCAATAGCCAAATTTGGTGTTACTAATGCCCTTGATGGTTTATATGGAATGTTATCTGAGGATACTGGATGGTTTGAAAAAGTATTCAGATTTGGTCAGGCAGTATTAGGAATAGGTACTCTTGTTTTAGGAATGAAGTATCTATTCAGACCTGATAAACTAATTAGAGACATTATTGGTAGTATTAGAGCACTTATTAGATTTGCTACTGGTGGTGGTCGTGGCATGGGAATGGGTAGAGGTAGAGGAAGAGGATTTGGTAGAGGAAGAGGTCGTGGACTCTTAGGAGCAGGTACGAGAATTGTAGGCAGTGGTCTTGCATTATGGGGTGTTAGTGAATTATTATTCCCACAACCAACTGCTGATGGAACTTTAGAAGGTAATCAAGATGCTTTAAATTTAAGACCACAAGTTCAACAAGATCCTTTAAAAGGAGTTTTTGGACCTAGTGATAAAGGATTTTTAGGAGTTGAAAATGGTAAATTAACGTTAATACAAACTCCAAAGGGTGATGATCAAGAAGATGCTTCAGATTTTAATGATTTTATTAATAATAGGGGTGATTTAGATTTAGGTTCTTTAGATCCAGATGGAGAATTTGCTAAACTAGGTGATAATATTAGGGGTATTGATCAGACTCTTAAGACAATTTTATCGAAAAATGAATTACCAGACGAGTTTAAACCTGCTCTTCAGGAGTTTGAAAATAATTTATTGAATAGTGATATTGCAAAATCATTAAAAGATTTTAGTGGTATATTTGAAGGTCTTAATAATAGTGATTTTCTTAATAATAGAAAGGGATGGAAAGAAAGTGGTGGATTTGCTGGTATTTTAAGTGCTTTTGGATTAGGTGGCAAAGGAGGTGAAAAGCAGCAAACAGTAAGAGAACAAGGAAAACAAGGTGGTGGATTCTTAAGTGGTCTAGGTAATTTGTTTGGATTGGGTGGTAAAAAAGAGAAAACACCACCACCAAAGATGCAAAAGATAACGTCAAAGCAAGACGTTAGTGGTAGATTTGATATGAAGAGTGGGAAGGCATATATTAATGGAAAAGAGGTTTCCACTGATGAATATATGCGGTTCTTTAATATGTCTCCTAAACAGAAATTGGACACATATGGTGGTGGTACTAGTGGTATTGAGAACTTTTTAAATAAACCTAAAAAACAGGAGAAGAGTGGTGGATGGTTAAGTAATTTATTTGGTGGTGGAAAGAAGAAGGAAGAGAAGAAGAGTAGTGGATTTTTAGGTAATTTATTTGGTGGTGGTAGTAATAAAAAGAAAGAGAAGAAGAGTAGTTGGTGGAATCCATTTAGTTGGGGTAAAAAAGAATACGGTAGACAAATACCCAAATATGAATTAGGTGGTTTTGTTAGTGGTCCTGATTCTGGATATAATGTAGATGTTGGTGGTAAAACTATTGAAGCTCATGGTACAGAATGGATAGGAACGAAATCTAATCAAACTGGTTATGTAGTTCCTATTGATAATAAAGCGACAAGAGCTAATCCACATTTAACTCAGGAAAGAGCTTCTGAAGCTTCAAGAATGGGTTATGGTGAAGTTCCTGGATTCTTTCTTGGTGGACTTTTTGGTAATAAAAATAAAAGTGCAGGATCAAAAAATCAAAAGAGTGGTGGATGGTTAAGTGGTATAGGTAATATATTTAAAAAGAAAGATAAGAAACCAGAAAAGAAAGGTGGATGGTTAAGTGGTATAGGTAATATATTTGGTGGTGGAAAGAAGAAAGAAGAGAAGAAAGGTGGATGGTTAAGTGGTGCAAAGAATTGGTTAGGTAATACTTTTGGTGGTGGAAAGAAAGAAGAAAAGAAATCTAATTTCTTTGGTGATATTCTTGATAGAACTAAAAATTTCTTTGGTGGTAAAGGATGGTCTTTAAGTCTAGATGAAGGTAAGAAACAAGAAACTGGTAATTGGTTGAGTAATATTATTGATGGTGCCAAAGGAATGTTTGGAATGGGAGGAGGTGAATCTGCTGATGGTGGAGAGGCTACTGGACCTTTTGCGGGACTTCAAAATATATTCTCAGGAGCAAAAGATTGGTTAGGTGATACCTTTGGTAAGATTACTGCTATAATTCCTGGTATGGGTGCTACAACCATTGGTGATAATACACAACAAGCTCAAGAAGGAATAGCTGGATGGGTTAATAAAACATGGAGTAATCTTACAAGTGGTGGTAAAGAAGATACTAGATCTAATACTACTGATATAGGTCAATCGGCTGAAGGTGGTAAACCACCAACAGAAGAAGAGATACGTGTTGCAGCAGCATTATCTACAGAAGCTGGTAGAGGATCATCTGCAACTGATGTACTTCAAGTAGCAGCAAATAGAGTTCAACATGGAGGTTACGGTGGAACTAATCTTACAGATGTTTTTGCTGCACCTGGTCAGTTTCATGGAGTTTTTAGTAGAGGATCAAATAAATTTAAACAGATTAAAACTATTGAGGATGCAGCAGAGTGGGCAGGAACAACACCTGATGTTATTCAAGGTTATATAAGAGATACTAGAAATAAAACTAATAGATCAAGATCTAATTCATTTGTTTCTGGTGCTTTAGAGTTTAGAGCAGCACCTCAATATTATAAGCAGAATGGTCTTGTTCAAGGTGAAATGTCAACTGATGGTAGGTTCTTTGATTCTAGATGGCGTGGAGGAAGAGGAGATAATCAATATTTGGTAGGACCACAGGATGCTATGATAGGAGCACCAGCACCTGTTGATCTTGGTGGAATTAATACTGGAGGAGGTGGAAGTGTAAATTCACCAAATCAAACAGAAGCATCTAGAATGTTTGGCACATCAGGAGGAAAATCTACTGGTGGTCAAACTGCTCTCATTTCACGTGGTGGAGGTGGTTCAGAAGAGCAATCTGGAGGTGGTCCTCAAAATGTTGGTACTCAATCTAGACAGGAGAAAACTAATCTAGATAGAATGACTCAAAAACGTGATGCTGCACGTGAAAAGATTGCTAAAAATTCTAGAAATATGATTGAAGCAGCAATGAATCAAATACAACAAATGAACTTAGCCAATCAACAAACAATACAACAAGCATATGCCACAATAAGCCAATTACAGCAACAAGGTAGAATGAATCAACCTAAATTTATAAATGCGGGTGGACAAGCAACTACTCAATCACCTGCAATGCAGATAAATTCACTATTAAATCCAATGAAGAAGGCATCATAAATGGGATTACAACGATCAGAAGCTGGTGAAGTTGATATTAGGGTTAGCGTTTATCGAGATGGTGAACGTCTTGAAGCTAATGGTAACTATGACATGTCAGATTATGTACTAGGAATAGAAATAACTGAAACCATAACCTTAGCAACTTTAGAATGTCAAATTTCTATTATGGATAGTGGTGGTGTTCTTGGTGCCATGACTGGATCAGAAAAGTTTAGAATTCAAGTCCAATCTACTATAATAGATAGAACTTATTGGTTTAGGGCTTATGAAATACAGGCTAGAACAAAAACAAATGAATATACAGAAACGTATATTATAAACGCAATTTCTGATGAGTATTTAAGAAATGAAGTTAAGAATGTATTTGGTAATTCAGAAGTATTATTTGAAGGTAAGACACAATCACATGAGGTTGTAGAACAACTTATTAAAGATAAAAAATATATTGGTAGTAGTAAGAAAGCATTTATAGAAGAGACTCTTAATAAACAGAATTTTATAGCTACAAATTGGAGACCACTTGATACAATATATTGGATTGCACAGCGTAGTATTCGTAAAATGAATAAAGGTGGTGATTTTCAAAATGGGTTTGTATTCTTTGAAAGTGCTTTAGGATTTAATTTCAAATCAATTGATCATCTGATTGATGATATTAATGATCAAACTGAGGAAAAAAGCGATTATACTTCAGGAAAAGTAAAATTATATACCTATGAATATAGTCCAAAAAAATTAGAAGGTGCTGGTAGAGATCAATATAGGATTGAAGGTATGTCTTTTCCAAAGGAAAGAAATTTCTTATTAGGTTTAAGGGATGGTGATTGGTCTGGATATAGTGTTGGATTTGATCCAGTTACAATTTCTAATTCTAAGATGGGATTGAGTACAGATATGCAGAATGACGCATATCGTTATTCTATTAGTAATGCATGGAAAAAAATGTCTCACTTAGGTACTAAAAAGGCTACCAGTGTTTATGGTCAGATGGATAAAGATGTTCAGAGTATGATTGATTATCCTAAACGTACACGTTATACTGTAATGCCAAATCAAATTTTTGATCCTAAGTTCAAAGATAATCCTCAAAAGAATTATCAAGAATTAGTGGAATTACAAGCGTATCAATATATGCGTATAGAATCTCTTAAAGCAATTCAAATGTTAGTTAAAATACCTGGTAATTTAGATCTTTATGCTGGTAAAGGGATTAATCTTATTGTACCATCAGTTGAAAAAGTTGGTACTAGACCTATAACAGATAAGCGTTATAGTGGTAGGTATCTTATTGCTGGAATTACCCATTCGTTTGCAAATCGTAACCATAAATCTGAATTAATCCTTATGAAAGACGCAGCTGTAGCATAAATAATAGTATAGTTACCTATAGTAACGGAGATTAAAATTATGAAGACTATCGAAGAACACATTCAAAAAGATAGAGATATTCTTGACAACCCAACAACTAGTCCTGCATCTCGTAGACACATCAACGAAGAGTTGCATGAGTTAGAAGTGTACAGGGAACATCATCAAGCAGAGATAGAAGCAGGAGATCATCATGATCCTAATGCAATTGAACTATTCTGTGAAATGCATCCTGACGAGCCAGAGTGCTTAGTATATGACGATTAATGAACAATTTTTTATCATGGTTACTTGGAACTTGGTCTAATAAGACACAAGCACAATCATCACCTACTTTATACAGATCTGTTTTTGTAAAGTGGGAGGATGATGGGGAGTTTATACATTCTGTGCATTGGAGTAGGAAAGAAGAGAATAGTCCATATTTAAAAACTAATAAAAAACTAAAAGTACTATCCGATACTGAAGTTATACTTGAGCATTGGGGTGGTACTTATAGTGGATTGACACGTGATGAAACATGTGATATGATATTAAAGTTTGATGGTAGTTCATGGATGGGTCAATTTGATACTAGTATGACAGAAAGTGGTGAAACAATCACTGGTCATGCAGAACTTGGTCTCTATGAAAATAAACTACATATGAGAGATAGATTCTTAGATTCAAAAGGAAGAATCATCTGGGGTGCAGAAGAAATTTACAAATTTAATAAAGTTTGATATGGGACTAGCAAAAGAACTAAAGGAAGGGACTAAAAAATCCCATTCAGCAGCAGAAAACACAAAGTTTGTAAGAGGTTTTCTTAAAGGTGTTGTAAATGAAGAAGAATATCGTAAGTTACTTACGAATTTTTATTATGTTTATAGTTGTATGGAGGATTTGATTAGTAAGACAAATGATCCTCTTGCTAAAACTTTACAAAAATATCAATCAAAACTTGATCGTACTAATTTTCTTGAACATGATCTTAGGTATTATTATGGTCCTATGTGGAGAAATGAGGTTTCTCATGGTGGGTCGGAAGCATGTAAAACTTATATACACAGACTTAATGAAGTAGCAGAGAAATCTCCATTTCTTCTTATATCACATCACTATACACGTTATATTGGTGATTTATCTGGTGGACAAATTCTTAAGAATATTGCTCAGAAAGCACTACAACCTGCTAAAGGATCAGGTCTAATGTTTTATGAGTTTCCTAGAGTACCTGATGCTAAAGAATTTAAAGATGGATATCGTTCTGATTTAGATTCTTTGGACTTAGATGCTGTTGAGATTTGTGCTTTAGTTGATGAGGCAAATTATGCTTTTAAACTTAATATGTACATCTTTGATGAGATTCAAGGTAGTGCTAGTAAATCTTTATGGAACATTCTGTGGGGATACATCACAGGTAACTAATAAATATTAGAAAACTGTAAAGGCGATGAATACAATTGATGGTATTATTCAAGAGTCATCTGTAAATTTTGTCGGTAAAGACGGATTTTTCTGGTGGGTTGGAGAAGTTGAAGATAATGAAGATCCGATGGAACTTGGTCGGGTAAAGGTTCGTGTACTTGGATACTATACCAATTTCCGTGGTGGAACAACTGGTGATCTACCTACAGAACATTTACCTTGGGCTAGTGTATTGCAGCACACTTCTCAAGCAGGTAATGACGGACAAGGTGAGAGTTCTGGACAATTACAACCAGGTGCTATTGTCATGGGATTCTTCATGGATGGAGAAAATGCCCAAATGCCTATTGTTATGGGTGTTTTGAGAGTTGAAAAATCTGACGATACTAACGAAAAGAAACAATTTGCATTTACTGGAGAGGATATGGAGCCTGGAATTGCTCCTAATCCAGCATCATTAAATCCAATGTATCCTAATGCAACTACTGCTAGTAGTAAGGATGAAGGATATAAGAGACAAGGACCAACTAATACAGTTAAGATGCCTTCAATGAGGACTTCTGATACTGGTGGTTTAGGATCTCCTTCTAATCTTGGTGTAGCACTTCCAGGTAGTAGTGGTAACGCTAATAAACCAACTGATGTATTAACTCCATCAGCAAATGGTGTTGGTGGACCAATAAAGAGTTTTAAGCAGCAGTTAAAAAATGAAATGCAGAATATTGCTGACACAGCGTCAACATTAATACCTGCAGGTAGTAGTGGATATCAAGGAGGAGGTTCAGAAGCATATTATATTAATGTAACAAATGGTAAGATGGTTACAGGACCAGAACTTACTGCACCTATTCAAAGAATTTTAGCTCCATTATTTACTCAACTTATTGCTGCCCAAAGAGAAGCAATGGGTAATCTTGCTGAAGAACTTGATAAGAAAAAATTAGATGAGAAGGTAACTGGAGAACCATTAGTAATATATCAGGCAGTACAGGATGCAATTACTCAGGTTCTATCTGCCCTTTGTAAGAATGATTCCCAACTTGCATCATTCATAGCAGATCCTATGAGTTCTGTTACTGACAATATTAATAGTTTTTTAGAGGGTAAACTTGATAAATCATCCTTTATAGAACAATCTCTTGATGATATAACTGAAAGTATTGTTTGTAGTTCAGAAAGTATTGTAGGTCAAATACAAGGTGTAATTGGTAGTATTGAAAGTACTTTACAGGGACAAGGTGAGGCATCTAAAATTTTAGATGAATGGAAGGAAGGAGAAGGTATTATATCAGAACTGACTAGCATATTTGAGAATGCAGATAGTGCCTTGGATGTCATTGGTGGTATTCTTGCCATGTTCCTTAAATTTGCTAAACCAAATTGTGAAAGAAAACCAGATTCTGCTGGTGATGATTCTGGATGGTATCCTTTCTTTGGTGTTACTAATTGTAGTGAAGAGGAATTAGAAGAAATCAATAAGATGAGAGGTAGTGATAGATCTAAGTGTGGTAGTGGAGATAAACCCAATTCTTTAATAGATTCTATGTTAAAGGATGTTGATCCATACTTAACATCTGCTACAACTAATCCCTCTGGTGGATATACTATGCATAGTGGCACTCCTGGTGCTGAAATGGAAGTTAATAGAACTGCAAGTGGTACCACTTCATATTCTATAAAAAGAGATAATGCTGAGTTTGCTAAACATGTAGCTCAAAAGGAATATAGGAAAAAAGGTAAATCAAAATCTTCTGATCGTGAAGAAGCAGCAAAACAATCAAAAGAAATAGATTCTTATGTAAATAAACAAACAGGAGGTAAAGGTTCTACTGGTGCTTTAGTTGCTGATCATACATCATATGCTGGTAATCTTACTCAAGAAGTTCATGGTGATGAATGTAAGAGTATTGATAAAGACTTTGATTATACTGTTAAAGGTGATTATAAATTAAAAGTTGATGGAGATTTTCATCTTACAGTAGGTGGAGGATTCTTTGTTACTGCTACAGGTGCACCTAAAATGGTAGATCGGAAGGGTAATAAGAAGAATGAAAAGATTCAGAAACATACCATCAATTTAAATACCGACCTGGATATAAAAACTGGTGGAGCTAAGTTATCTGTACATGGTACTGAGTTTGAAGTAGCATCTACTGATGTCAAAATGACAGGTAGTAATTGGTCAACTGATTATGATAAAACTAATATAGCAGGTGGTGATGTTATTTTAGTTGGATCTAATTCTATTACATTACAGTGTCCTTCTTTATTTGAAAATATTAATTATCCTAAGAATGAAGAAAAGACATATAAGCAAACTGGTATATATCGTCAAGTAACTGGTAATGTTCAGACTGACTTATTTCCTGACGGATCTCCTGTTGCAACTCCACCAAAATATACTATTGTTAATGAAGAAGGACCATATAATGTAACTTGTGCTGATGTTGGTGCTTCTATAATTGCCAATGAAGGATCTATTGTTATTGAAGCAACAGAAGGTGCACTATCTACTAAGTCTGGTGAAAATACAACAATTGAGTCTGACGCAGTTATAACTATTAGTGCTGAGGATGAGGTTATTATTACTGGATCCTCAATATATTTGAACTAGCCCTTGACACCTGTGCTATAATATGGATATGGAAAACAACTCTATGGAGACCTTTGTGGAACACGTATTCATCAATCTCTCAAAACGCCAAGTAAAAATCATGGACAATGAGGGATATGATAAAGTGGTTAATTGGAAATTTGATGATGAAGGTGCTGAAGGTTTCTCAGAAACTATAGCACAAATTGCAGAAACGCTTGAACCAGAAAGAATTACATATTCTTTTGCTGAAGCATGATGTACGATCCTCAAAATCCCACCGAAGAACAATTAAAACTTAGGAGATACTCATTTAAAATTTTAAGTGCAGAATTTCCTAATCAACAAAATGTTTACACTTGTATAGATGAGTGGTTATCAAAAGGACAAGTCACAACAAATGGGATAGTATCTTATTATAAAGCATATTATCTTAAAAAATGACTAGACTATGGAGAGTATGGAAGTATGCGTTGGGTAGTTTCGCTGATGAGAAGACGCAGAGGTATGATAATCTTATTGTCCTTGTTCGATCTTTTATCTTTCTTACTTATCTCATCACTAATTCTTTTATTATTGCGGGGGTAATCCGACATTGGAATGACTTATGACTGACATACAAGAAATTACAGAAGAAGAAGCAGTATCTAATTTACCTTTCCTTTTAACTATGTGTGAAAGGAATCGTACAGTTTGGAGAATTAAAAGATCTGATGGATCAGTTGCTTTACTAACACCAGTAATACAATCTGGTCCACCAGTAGATGATGATGTCCTCAAACAAGTTGAAGAATTTAGAAAGGACTTTGTTGACAACGCTGCCTAAATACGTTATAATACGTGAGCAAATGAGGCAGTCATGAGACTCAAACGGCATGAAACTCCTAGAAAATTGGGTCGCAATACTAAGTCAAAGTTAGCGTCTGCTCGTTTGCGTCAATTGAAGAAAAGAACTAAAATGTTCTTGAAACGTCTGGAGGGAGTACAAAAGATCTCTGATTAGAAAGAGTGCCCTCTATTTTTTATTGCCTATAAAATGAAGAACAATCTTAATGTTGTGAAAAAAGTCTCTAAGCAAATTCCTTTACAGGATGATTTTATTGGAGTCTATGATAATGTTCTTACAAAAGAACAATGTTCTAATTTCATTTCATTCTTTGAGAACTTAAGAAAAACGGGATTTACAACTCCCCATCAACTTGAGAACCATAGAATTGATATGGAAGAGTATAACGATTCATGGCATTATGATTTAAATGCAGCATCGCCAGTCAGTGATACATTTTTTAATGTTACTAGTCAATGTGTAAATCAATATTTGAAGAAGTATACGGTATTAGGTCAATCTAGATTTTTGTTTTATGATTTCAAGTTAAAGAAAATACCTGTTGGAGGAGGATTTCATGACTGGCATTTTGAGAATTCGACGGTAATATCCTGTGCGAGGCAATTAGTAATACAGATATATTTGAGTGATATTGAAGAGGGTGGAGAAACAGAATTCTTATATTTGAATAAGAGGGTTAAGTCAAAAGCAGGTAGGTTAATTATATTTCCAGCAGGTTATACACATGTCCATAGGGGTAATCCCCCTATTGGACAAGAAAAGTACATTGCAACCACTTGGGGGATTTTACAAAGCTCATGACAAAGAAAACTTTTGAAACGACTGATAATAAAGGTCGTCAGTCTACTTGGGAATGGGAGGAAACTCCTGAAGTTACAGAAGCATTAAAGAGATTACATCAAGATATAAAGGATGAGAAAAATGCCTGATAATGAAAATTGGAGAAGGATTGAGGATCCAAATTATGAGGATATTGATAACGATATAGGAGTATTTGGTACATCCAAATCTGCTACTGAAATTTGTTTAATACAAATTGATAGTGTTATCAGTACAATAAAGGGCAATAAGTGGGAAAAAGCAATGGAAGGTCCATTGTATACAGTCAAGTATGAACTTGAACGTCAACTTTCTTTTTTACAATGAGGTATTACTATGAACAATATTGTTGAATTACCTGGTACATCAGTTACCAATAATTTTCTATCTAATATTTTAGATGATTATATAGAAAATGATAATGATTGTTATGAAGATCTTTTAAGGGAATTAGAAGTGAAAATTAAATATCATAGCGATTGCTTAGAAAGAGCAAGTGATCTTTACGAAACCCTTCTTCAAAATAGGGAGGTTAAATCCGTATAAATAGACAAGTAGCCAATAGTGTGATTATTCGTGGGAACAAAGAAGATATCTCAGTTAGATACAATATCAGATTCTAACCTTTCGGGAGAAGCAATTCTCCCAGTTGTTGTATCTGACCCATTGATTCCTAACAGAAAAGCAAAAGTAAATCAATTATTCAAAGGGGTAGGTCAGGGTACAAAAAATGATCCTGGTCTATGTTTTGATTTGGATAGAGATTCTGGAATATATCAGAATGCTTATGACCAAATAGGAATTGCTTTTGGTGATGGTGGTTTGTATATGACTAGGATAGATAATGGTAATAGTAGTGTATCTTTGTATATGACTGCTGTTGATGATGTGGCAAATAATGCTGATATCGTATTATCACCTAAAGGTACTGGTGCTGTTAAAGTAACTGGTAATTTTGTTGTATCTGATCAAACTTTTATTCTTGAGGATGCTCAAGGTCCAAAAGCAAGATTTGAAGTAAGTAATGTTGGTACGGGTACCAATACTCGTATATTTACATTTCCTGCTATCACTTCTGGTAATGGTACTACCATAGTAGGTAGTGATACACAACAAACATTGACGAACAAGACTCTTCTTATTGATGAAGATAATTTTGTTCTTGTAGATAATACTGAAGAAGCAATTTTCCAAATTAACTGGTCAATCACTTCTGGTAGTAGACGTTCTTATTTCTTACCTGATGGTGGAACAGTAACAACAACTGCTGAACCAACTGCTACTTCATCTACTTTACTTGATACTAAAGCAGAACAAACTACATTAAATAAAAGTTTAGTTAATGCTAAATTTGTTGCAAATGCAGATTCTGGAACCAGTTATGCTCAGTTTAATACTGATGCACTAACAGCAAATAGGGTAGTTACATTTCCTGATACTAATGTAACTGTTGTTGGTACTGATGCAACACAAATACTTCAGAATAAATCTATAGAACAATTAATTCTACAAGATTCTGGTGATCCTACTAAAAAAATTACATTTAATCTAGACAATCAGAATACTCTATCAAACTCTATATACGATTTCCCACCAACAAACCTTCTAAATAACTCTAGTGGCAATAATACATTAGTAACCGAAGAGGCACAACAAGATTTGTCTAATAAGACAATCTTTAGTCCGATTTTTAAAGAAACATCTAATTTACTTGGTAGTGTTTCATTTGGATTTGATAATATTACTAATCCAAGAACTATTAAGTTCCCTGATGCAGATGCCACTTTATTGTCAACAGAAAACGTTACTACCTCTGATGTTAACTTCGGTGCTGGTATTGGAGCACAAGTACTTTCTGGTAGAACCAGACTACAACAATTCTTTTACGCAGGATTTTAATTAAAAATAGCTATGGCAGACCAAGGAATTTTAGCACAATCTAAACCAGCAGCAGGAACAGATACTGTGCTGTACGCACCTAAAATAGGGCGATCTGCGAGTGTGGTGCTTAATGTTGCAAATGACGGATCAGCATCCGCATATAGTGTAGCAATTAAAGAGTATGATCAAAAATTAACTCTAGGTGCTTCAACATATAAGTTACATACAGGTGATGTAATTACAAATTATAGAGTTGCAGTTAATACTGCAATGGGATTACAATCAGGATTTACTCCAGGTTTATCGATTACTACCAATGATGGAGAAAAGTCATTTAGATTTGAAAACTTTTACGTTCCAGACTTTACTTCAGTATTTGTTAAGGCAATTAATATAAGACAGATTACTTATGAATCTTTAAGTGGTTCATTTGGTGTTGGAGAAACAATCTCTACAGGAACTTCACCTAATGATACAACAGCAGTAGTATATGGTGTTGCTGAAAGTATTATCTATGTTGGTCCTTCAACTATAAATGGAACTGGTGCAGAATTTGCTGCTGGTGATGCGATAGCAAGTACTGGTGGTGCTGGAGCAACTATTTCATCAGGTGGTATAGGAACTGCTGCTGGTGATTTTGTTTTCTCAACTACAACTGCTGGTGGTACTTATAGTTTATATTTTAACGGAGGAGTAACATTATTCTCTGATAGAACATATCGTTTTGATACATCTGACGCTTCTATGAGTGGTAGAGATTTCAAACTTTCTACTACTATTAATGGTGAGTTTGGACCTGATGGTACTGCTGGTAATGGTGATGATGGTACTGAATATACTACTGGTAAAACTACCAATGGTACTGCTGGATCGGGTGGTGCATATAGTCAATATGTTTTAGCAGGTAATAATCCCGCAGCACAAATATATTTCTATGATGGTGGTACAGGAACTGCTGGAAACTCTGTTTATGGTGGAGATAACCGTTATGTTTCTACAAGTACCAACTATGAATATACTGAATTTTTCATATATGCAAAAGAAGGAACAATAGTTAACTCTACTGATACTTTCCAAGTCGGTGCTGTAACATATACTGTTACAGGTCAAACTGCTGGTCCTTATGGTTATGTTCGTGATTATAGTGGAAGTGTTCTAAAGGTAATTAAAGGTATAAATTCTGCTGACTTTACTACTTCTGATACCTTTAGAGATTGTCCAATTTCTAGTAGTGCTTCTAGAACACTCGCTACAATTAGTAGTGTTGATGTAGCAACTGCTGCTGTTGAAGCAAGTGATTATATTGCTGTTGGTAAAGCAAATGCTGCCAATAATATTGATAAAATTACTTCTTTAGTAATTGGTGGAGGAGAAAGACTAGTTGTAAACAGTGTTGCACAAAATAATGTGTTTAGTGTGATTGGTTTTGAAGATGCAAGCAACGCTATAACTGCCAGAGTATTTGGTGGTGGCGGTGGTGGCGATTAATCACCATAATAAATAACAATAAAGGCAAAGTAGGTAATGTCACTAACTAGGTTAAAGAATATTATTACGTCCAGGACTGGACGTATTATCTACGTCAACCCTGACGATTTTGATGCTTCAGACTCTATTGATAATAGAGGAAACTCTGCTTTGCGACCTTTTAAATCGTTGCAACGAGCATTTCTTGAAGTAGCACGATTTTCATATAGAGTTGGTTTAAGTAATGACGAGTTTGATGCTTTTAGTATCATGCTCTATCCTGCTGAGTATGTTATTGATAACAGACCAGGTGATGTTTTATATACAAACGTTGCTCCCATTGATTCAAATTCTAACCTAGATTTAACTTCCCCTAACAATGTATTATACAAATACAACTCCGTTGAAGGTGGTGTCATTGTACCTAGAGGTTGTTCTGTTGTTGGTACTGACCTTAGAAGAACTAAAATAATTCCAAAATACGTTCCATATCCTACAACTCTTCCATCTAAAGGTATTAATACAGAAGATCAAGTACCTTCTCGTACTGCAATATTCAAAGTAACTGGTGGTACTTACTTCTGGCAATTCTCATTCTTTGATGGTGCAGAAGAAGGTGTATATTTCAAACCTGATAGTGTAGAGACATTAGCACCTAAGTATTCACATCATAGATTAACTTGTTTTGAGTTTGCAGATGGTTTAAATCCATTATCAACTCTTATTACTGAAGGTAGTGTACCTAATGCAGATTATTCTGCTGTACCAAATATATTAGAAAGAACAGATTTAGACATATATTATCAGAAAATATCTAAAGCATTCGCAACAATTCCTGATACATCTGGTGATCCTTCAACTGACCAGATTCAGGCAAGAGTTGAGGAGAACAGAATTGTTGGTCCTATTAGTGATGAATATAGGATTCTACAAATTACAAGAAATGGTCAAACTGCAACTGCTGTTACTGTAGATGAATTTGATAACCCAAGAGATCATGGATTCTCTGTTGGTGTTAATATTAATGTATCTGGTGTTACTGGATCAACTGGTCCTACTTCAGAAGTTGATGCTGGAGTTTATAATGGTTCATTCACTGTTACTTCTGCATCAGGTAACGTATTTACATATCAAATGCAAGGAGAACCTTCAGGAAATGCTGTTGGTTCAAATATAACTGTTAAGACAGAGATTGATACAGTTGACTCTGCATCACCTTATGCTTTCAACCTATCACTAAGAAGTGTGTGGGGTATGAATGGTATGCTTGCTAATGGTGCTAAGGCAACTGGTTTCAAATCAATGGTTGTTGCTCAGTTTACTGGACTATCACTACAGAAGGATGACAGAGCATTTGTAAGATATAATCAATCAACTGGTAATTATGATGTAGCAACATCTGGAGATGGTGCTCACTTAGATGGATTTGCTGAATATCGTAAAGGATGGGGGCATAGACATATTGTTGCATCTGATGACGCATTTATTCAGGCAGTCTCGGTGTTCGCTGTTGGATACTTTGCACACTTCTCTGCTATTAGAGGTGCTGACATGTCAATTACCAATAGTAATAGTAACTTTGGTAATACTGCACTTAGATCTGCTGGATTTAAATCAAAGGCATTCTCAAAAGATAAAGCAGGTGCATTAACTCATGTTATTCCACCAAAAGCATTGGATGTTATTTCAACAACTGCTACTGGTGTATTTGGTGCATCTTCAATAACACTTGCTAATGATGGTTCTATTATGGGTGTTGTTCCAGGTATGCTTGTTTCTGGTACTGGAATTGCTGTTGGTGCAATAGTTGGTACTGTTAATACAAATACTAGAGTTGTTACTTTAACAGGAACTAATACTACAACTGTTAATGGTAATGTTATCTTCGGTGAAGAAACATCTGTTAACTGGGTTAACGTTGATATACAAAGAACTAAAGTAATTAACTCTGCATTAGCAGGTCAAGGTGGTGTTCCTGGAACAAGATTATATCTATATGGTTATACTATCGAACAATCTCCACCAACAACTAGAGTACAGGGTTATACTATTGGTTCTAGACAAGATGGTACAGGTAATTCTGCTGTTCCTGATAAATTAAATTGTTTATTAGTTGCTCAAGGTGCATCTGAAGCATCTGTTCATTCTGCTAAGATTACACCTTATGGACCTAGTGTTTCTGGTCTTGCTGCTGGTACTCCTGGTTCTCCAATTCAATTTGATAGTGCAACTTACACTATAGGTACTAATACAGAACAAGTTGGTGGATGGTATCTATCTGTTGATGCTGTTGATAATGGGATTTATACAACACTTTCAACAAATACAGTTTATAATAACGTTAATTTCACACCAACTACATTCCTTAAGAGAATACCTGACCCAAGAGATTTGGATGATAGAACATATCGTGTTCGTTTAGTTATTGATAAGGATAAGACTAATCCATTACCAAGAGATCCGTTGAGTGGTTATGTTTTACAACCATTGAATAGTGATACAACATCATATAAATTGGATAAATGCTATTACATCTATAATATAGAAGTTGTACAACCATTTGTTCGAGGTGTTGATGATGGTATCTATTACCTAACATTATTATGTGCATCTATTGCACCTTCAACTTCTAACTTTAATGATAGATTCTTCTCTCAAAATGTTAATGAGGTATATCCTACATTTGACAGAGATAATCCTATTGCTGATCCTATTGCTTCTGTGTCAGTTGCAGATAATGAAATTATCGGATTAGTAAATGCTACTGATGGTGCAACACCTACACCTAATAAAGATCCAAAACTCTCTATTACTAAGGAAGGAACTCAATATTTATTAGGAGATATAGGTTGGACTCAACCAGGTACTACACCTAACTATGATTCTGTTAATGGTAGATTATCTAACGTTGAATTAACTGCACGTGCAGGTGATGAAGAAACAAGAAAAATTAATATAAGACAGAATAATGACGGAACAGTTGCACCAATCAATGTCGAGTTCAGACGACACTCGATCCTTAGATCAGGTAATCATACGTTTGAGTATCTTGGTTTCGGTCCTGGTAACTATTCTACTGCGTTCCCTCAAACTCAGGTTGAGACTCTTACACAAAACCAAGTTAGATTCTCACAGAGTATAAAAGAAGAAGCGGGTGTTGCTTTCTATTCAGGACTTAACTCTAATGGTGACCTATTTATTGGTAACCAGGTTATTAACCCAGTTACAGGTCAGATCACTAATGAAGATATTGCTCAGTTAAATGTTGTTGGTGAAGAGAATACAACTATTGAGACATTCTCTGAGTTGGTTCTTACTGATAAGTTAACTGTAATTGGTGGTGCATCTAACCAGTTAGAATCTATATTTGCTGGTCCTGTTACATTCCAAGGTTTAGTTACATCTACTAAGAATTTACAATCTAAGAAGTTATCTTACTTTAACCAAGATGGTACAGTTATTAAGCAGACTTTATTAGCACCAGAAGATGCAAGTGGATTGCCTGATTTCTCTAATATTACTGACTATGATACACCTTCTGATGGTGACTTAGTTTATAATATAAATTGGACTCCAGGTAAATCTCTTGGTTGGATATATTATGGTCAAGTATGGAAACAATTTGGTTTAACTGATACTGGACAGATTAATATTGACACATTTGGTGCTAATCAGCATATTGGTCTTGGCGTTGCAGCAAATACTCTTTATAGAGTAGATGTTAATGGTAGTGCTAGAGTTGATGGTGATTTAGTTGTTACTGGTAGAGGTGGTGTTGCTGCTGATAAGTATATTACAAAATCATATACTGGTGATGGTGCAACATTAACATTTGCAGTTACAACATATACTGGTGGCATACAACATACTGCTGATTCAGTTATTGTATTCCTAAATGGTGTTGCTCAAATTGCAGGAACTAACTATACAGTAGATGCTTCTGGAGCAAACGTTGTATTTACATCTGGTGATGCACCATTAGCAAGTGACACAGTTCATATTTTAGAACTGCCAATCTAAATATAAAGGAGGGAGTTTATCTAGTATGGCAATATCAAGAATTAGTGGAAATCAGATTTCCACGTCAACAGAAGCAATTATAACCACCTTAAGTTTTTTAAATACAAGTAGTGTATTTAGATTACCTGCTGGTACTGCTGCACAAAGACCATCTGGTGTATCTCCAGGTACTTTAAGGTTTAATACAGACCTTGATGCTGCTGAGATATACAAATCAGATGATGGTACAGGAAGTCCTGGTTGGACTTCTGTATCTGGAGGAGGTCCAGCAATAGGTGATAATAGTGTAATCAGAACCAATGCTAATACCATAGCAGAAAATATAACTGTTGGTGCGACAGCAAACAATGGTGCAGAATATGCTAATGGGATGAGTGCAGGTCCAATAACAATTAATTCAGGTTTTACAGTTACCATAGAAAATGGTGCTTCTTGGAGTGTTGTATAATGCAATTAAACGTAGGTACTATACAAGGAAATTCACCTAATTTTACAGTTACTATTAGGGATGAGGGAACACTTGAAATGGAAAGTGATCTTAGAATTCTTGGACAATCTTATATACCACTTCCTGCAGGAACTACATCACAAAGAACAGGTGAAGCAGTTACTGGTAGTATAAGATTTAATACTGATTCTAATGTTTTAGAATGTTGGACAGGGGCATCATGGTTATCTCTCTAAATATAATCGTATAGAATTTTCATAAATGAGCACTCTAAACGTTGGTAAATTAGAAGGAGTAGCAGAAACTTTAGGACAAGTATCTATTCCTACTGGACATACTCTTGGTGTTGAGGGTGTCTTATCTTTAGGTGCAAATACAGGTGCTTTTCAATTACCTGCTGGTGGTACATCACAAAGACCTCAAAGTCCTAGTGTAGGATATTTGAGATGGAATACTGATACTGTTAGTTGTGAATGTTGGAGTGGTACTGATTGGGTAGTACCATTTGTTGCTGGTGGTGGAGGTGCTGCAACAATAGTAACTAATGGATTAGATATACATTTAGATGCTGGAGATTCAAATTCATATAGTGGAAGTGGTGGTACATGGACTAATATAGCACCAGCAGGAACACCTTTTGGAAATGCTACTATATACAATCCAAATTGGTCTTCTAATAATAATGGTTATTTCCAAATGAGTGGAAATAGTAATGAGTTAGCACAGATAGAGACTTCGAGCGTTAGTTATAATACATTTACATATAATATTTGGATAAGACCTACTAATTTAAGTGGTTGGAGAAGTTGGGTTGACCAAGATAATGATGATTGGTTATTTGCAACTAGTGGAGTTAATGTTTATTGTTATGATCCTACTCTTGATACTGGATATGATTTAGTTACTAATACTTGGTATAATCTTACTATGACACATACTGATGGTGGTCCAGTAAGATTATATGTTAATGGTGTTTTAGAATATGCAAGTGGTAATCAGTCTACTCAACATACTACAACAACATGGTGTTTTGGTGCTGGTGATAGTGGTACTGGTGGTGGTAATGAACCATTTATAGGTGACTATGCTGTTGCAATGGTTTATAATAGAGAACTTTCATCATCTGAAGTTCAAATTAATTATGATGCTATGTGCGAAAGATATGGATTGACACCTATTGGAGGTACAGGTAGTTCTGGTAGTGGACAGATACAGACAGCAGGTTTAGCATCATGGTTGGATCCAACAGAATATACTGCTGGTGCAGCAACATGGGTAGATAAAGTTACTGGTGCTTCTTGGACAGTTTCTGATAATACAAATACATATAAACCAAATAATTATAGAGTTAGATCATCTTGGGCAAATGGTACTGCAAGTGTTAGTTTTGCTGATGGTAACGTTACTGCAATGAATGTGGGAACCAATCCATTTACTATGGAAGGTTGGTTCTGGTTACCATATAGTCCAGGTCAAGGTTGGTCTATTCTTATGTGTAAGAGTAATTTCTGGAGTAGTAGTGATGCTGGTTTAATATTTAATGGTGATGGTTCACAGTTGCAAATGTTTAGTGATGGTGGTAATCTATTTGGTTATAACTCTTCAAACATTGGTACTGGTTGGAAACATATAGTAGCAATGCAGACTCAAACTGGTAGAGAAATTTATATTAATGGTGCTGTGGTTGCAACATCTAATACTACTCATAACTTTAATAATACATTTAACTTATCTGTTGGAGCAAATCAAGCACAACAGAATATTGCACAAAATGCTGGATATGGTCATATAAGATATTACAGTACTTACCTATCAGCAGCACAAATAGCACAACACTTTAACGCTGAAAAAGCATTCTACGGTTTATAAAATGAGTATAGTTCAAACAGACGGATTAAAAGGACCAGAATGGGATGAGTTTAGGATTCGTATGGATAGTCCTAATCATTTAAATGTGAATGGTAATATGAGTATGGCATCTGATGGTCAATTTGCATTACCTCAAGGAACTACAGCACAAAGACCTGCAAATCCTAATCCTGGTATGATTCGTTTGAATATTCAAACAAATAAAGTTGAATTATATAATGGTACTGATTGGGTAACATTCCCATTTGGTGTTGGTCAAGATGGAAGTAGTGAAGGTGCTGCTGCTCCTTCTGCTAAGTGGTTATATGATAATGAAGTAGTTACTTCTGGTCAAGGATTATATTGGATTCTTACTACTGGTGGTGCTAAACAAGTATATTGTGATTTTGATACTCAAGATGCACAAGGAGGATCTGGTTGGATGCTGGCAGGTACATTCGGTCAGAGTAGATATTGGGGTGGTAAGAATAATAATGTTACAACTACAGTAGGTACTATAGATCAGAATTCAGGTTATGCTGTTAGTGCTAATATGTCAGATATGACTATAAATCAGTTTAGGATTACTTGTACTAATGACATTAATTCTTTAGGACTAAATTCTCAAGCAGATTGGTATTATAATTGGTCGTCAGCAATTACATGGAAAGAGGTGTGGGCACCAGCAGTAGGTCAACATTATCTTTCTAATGGTGGTAATCCTAATGTACAAAGAACTTGTATAAGAAAATTTGATAATAGTTATAATTTGAGATGGACATATAATAGACCTGATCACAAATATAATAATATAAGTGACTTTGGATATCAAAATAATAGAACTGACACTTCTGAATATAGTTATGGTAGTATAGGTGGTAACACTGCACCTTCATCAGGTTGGATGAATCCTTGGACTCAGTTATCAACTGATGGTGGACAATTTGAATGGTATTATGTTGGTAGAAATGCAAACTATACTGCTAGATCTGGTCAAGACTCTGATGGAACATTAGCAATACCTTATGATGGTGCTAGTAATGATACTACAGGTCAAGATTGTGATAGTAATAATAATGTTAAGGTTGGTAATGATGATAACACGGATTGGGGTTGTGGTGGTAACAGTGCAACAAGTAATCCAGGAAATAATGGTGCATTGTCATCTACGCCAATGTACTGGTGGATTAAATAAATAAATAGAAAGGATAGTTAATAGGTATTATGTCAACATTAAATGCTACTACCGTTAATTGTAGAAACGTTAACGCTTCAGGTGTGATAACTACTACTGGTGAGTTAGCATTACCTAATTATCCAGCAGACGGTAAACCTGCTGCTGAACTTTATACAGTTATATTCAATACTGCAAGTGGACAAACTGAAGTTAGAAAGGCAAACCAATGGGAATCTCTTGGTGGGTCACCTTTTAATACTTGGACAGATTCAACTAGACCAACATCAGGTTTAGTTGTAGGAACTATAGGATATAATACAGAACATAATTATTTTGAAGTTTATGATGGAACTACTCCTGTTGAGCAAGGTTGGAGACAATTAGCAACTGCTTCTGCTGGTGGTGGAGTAGCAGAACCAGGTCAACAAGAGTGGACAAGTGGTGGTTCAGCAACATTTACAGTACCTAATGGTCTCACAGAAATTTCTGCCGTATGTGTCGGTGGTGGAGGCGGTGGTGGAGGTTGCGTTGGTAACTCTGGTACTGGTTCTGGTGCTGGTGGAGGAGGTGGTCTTTCATGGGGCACTATTCCTGTTACTGCTGGTGAAACTCTAGATATTCAGGCAGGAACTGGTGGATCAGGTGGTAATACTGGTGGTAGTAATGGTCAAGCAGGTGGTAATAGTTGGATAAGACGTAGTGGTACTAATCTTCTCTATGCAGGAGGAGGTGGAGGAGGTATTGGTGAAGCATCTCAAAATACTGGTGGAGGATCAGGTGGTTCTGGTGCTTCTGGAAATGCTGCTCAAGGTGGTGGTAATGGTGGTAATGGATCTAATGCTATTAATGACTCATCTGCTCAAGGTGGTGGAGGTGCTGGTGGATATTCTGGTGGCGGTGGTCAAGGTGGTAGATCAACAACAGGTAATAATGGATCTGGTGGTGGAGGATCAGGTGGTAATGGTGGTAACACCTATGGAGGTGGTGGCGGTGGAGTCGGCATCTTAGGTGAAGGATCATCTGGTACTGGAGGAAATGGTGCTGGTGGATCTGGAGGATCTGCTGGTGGTAATGGTGGAGGATCATCTTCACAAGGTGGTGGTACTCATGGCGGTGGCGGTGGTGCTGCTGAAGATGACACTCAAGATAGTGGTGGTGATGGTGGTGTCGGTGCTGTCAGAATCATTTGGGGACCAGGAAGAGCATACCCAAGTACTAACGTAGGAGATGTATAATGCCACAATTAAACGTAACAACAGTAACAGCAACTAATTTAAATCCTACTGGAACAATAAAATCAGCAGGAGGTACTAGGATACCAAACTATACAACTGGTACTAGACCTGGATCTGCTACTACAGGTTCATTAATATTTGATACTACATTAAATCAGGTTTTAGTATGGGATGGAAGTTCATGGTCACCATTAGCAGATAGTAGTGTATTAACAAAATGGGATGGTAGTGATAATAGACCAACTGCAAATTTAACTGTTGGATTTCCTGGATACAATACTGCTGATACTGCATTAGAGATATATACTGGAGTTACTGATACTGGTGATCCTGATTGGAGAGCAATAGCGGGAAGTGCTGCTGCTGAACCAGGTCAACAAGAGTGGACAACTGCTCAAACAACTACATTTACTGTACCTAATGGTGTAACTGAAATATCTGCTGTCGTTGTTGGTGGCGGTGGAGGAGGAGGAGGCGGTGCTGGTAACTCTGGTACTGGTTCTGGTGCTGGTGGAGGAGGAGGACTCTCATGGGGTACTTTTGCTGTAACCAGTGGTGAATCCTTAGATATTAAAGCAGGTAACGCAGGTTCTGGTGGTGGATTTGGTAATAGTAACGGAAGTAGTGGTGGTGAGAGTTATATAAGAAGAAGTGGAAGTAATCTCCTATATGCTGGTGGAGGTGGTGGAGGTGTTGCAGAGGCATCTCAAAATACTGGTGGAGGATCTGCTGGATCAGGTAGTTCTGGTTCAGGTGCTCAAGGTGGTGGTAATGGTGGTGCAGGTTCAAATGCTATTAATGATGCAGGTCAGCAAGGTGGCGGTGGTGCTGGAGGATATTCAGGAAATGGTGGACAAGGTGGTCGATCAGGTTCTGGTTCCAATGGTTCTGGCGGTGGCGGTGCTGGAGGTGGCGGTTCATCACATGGTGGTGGTGGAGGAGGTGTAGGTATCCTCGGTGCTGGTTCAGATGGTCAAGCAAATGGTGGCGGTGGATCAGGTGGTAGTAATGGTGGCGGTGGTAGTGGTTCAAGTGATAATTTTGGTGGTGATTATGGTGGTGGAGGAGGTGCACCAGAAGATGACACCTATTCATCAGGTGGAACAGGTGGAAAGGGTGCTGTAAGAATAATTTGGGGTGAGGGTAGATCTTACCCAAGTACCAACGTTGGTGACGTATAAATAATCAAGATTGATAAAATAGAATTTTATGTCCACATTTACTACTGGACAACTTAATCCAACCAACCTAACTACGACTAATGTTAGTCCTGGTGAAGGGTTATCATTGTCTTCTCACACTAATTCTAATAGACCTGGATCTCCATCAGCAGGTACATTAATATACAATACTGAAGTAGGAGGAATACAAGTTTATACTGGTAGTGCTTGGAGTGATCTTCAAAGTTCTTTAGATACTTTAGAAACTTGGACAGATGGTTCCAGACCTTCATCAAATCTTATTCAAGGTAGAATGGGATGGAATACTACTAATAATACTCTTGATTTATATGATGGAACTGATACATCTATCAATGGTGGATGGTTGTCATTGGCATCAGTAGCACCACCCCCACCAGTAGATCTTGGTAGTGATACTGATTTTACGACTTTAATTAATTATTTTAGAGCACGTCTTAATAATTATAAAAATTCAAGTTTTTATAATTATGGTCTTGATAATTCACCAGGTTACATCAGTGATGGTGGTGGAGATATGTATGACGGTGGTAACTATGTTGATGTATATCAAGCAGGTAGTAATGTAGCGGATGATATTAATTACAATACTGTTAGTACAACTGCTGGAAATTTGAGGTGGGGTGCTTTAGGTTATACTCATCCATTATTCTGTATTTCTACAAGTGGTAATACTTCACGTCAATATGGATGGTACACTTCAGGAGATTTAGGTGCAGATGGTGGTGGTAGCACAAATAATTCAACAATATATTCTAATAATAGTGTTGTAAATGGATGTATTGTTCACTCTTGGTTGTGTAATAAAGCATATAACGCTGGTGACCCATCAGTTAATCATTTATATTTTACTCTAGGACATCCTAGTCTTAACTCTGCAATTACTTCTATAGATCAAACAGATTATAGTACTAATACAAATAGTGATTACTCAAGATATGAAACTACAAGTGTTTCTTGTATAAATGGTAGAATATTATTATCAAGAAACAGTGGAACTAGGGTGACTGAAAGTCAATGTGAAACAGTAATACAGAATATTGCAACAGACTTTAAAGGTGCATTTGGATTATAATGAAGACGTTCTATCAGAAGATACTTCACTAGAATTAGAACAATTTTTACTCAATTCATCATGGAAATGGGGATTTAAATCTCTTAATGGTATGAAGAGGAGTATTCCTCATTGGTCTATAATATTTGCTGGTCCAGAATATAAGGAAGAAAAATATTATGATTGTGAAAGTGAGTTGCATGGAATCATTAAAAAAATTTGGCAATGTCTCAAACCAAAATATTTTAAAGATGATGTATTAGTAAGATGTTATGCTAATGCTGTTACATCAGGAATAGATCAAATATTACATAGAGACGATCTTCATCCTAGTAGTAAAACATGTATTGTGTATGCTAATAAGAATTGGAATGTTGATTGGTGTGGTGAAACTATAGTATGGGACAGAGAAAAAAGGCAGATAAGTGAGTCTTATCTGCCTAAAAGTAGAAGTATATTAATAATTCCTGGTAGTTGTTGGCATGGAGTAAGACCAGTCTCTCATTATTGTGATGAAATAAGAATGAGTTTAATGTTTAAGACTAGATCTAAGGATGTTATCTAATCTTTACCAACTCCTTCAACCCAAGATGTAATTATATATTTGTTACCTGTTAATGGTGGGTTGCCTCTATGTGCATGTGTATATGTTGCTGGATATATTAAAAATTTACCTTGTGTTGGTGATATTCTTTTAGAATAATATAGAAACTCAGTTTCTCCACCATCATTAACATCATTTAGATATAACTGTAATACTAATCTTCTATCATTATATCTACGGAGTATATTTTCATAGTGCCAATGATGAAACCCTTCTGTTGGTTTAATCTTTTGTATCTTTAAATCATGTAACCTATATCCTTCTAATGCTTTAAGTACATTATATTTGTCTATATACTTACCAACTAAAAAATCTGATATTTGATGAAAATATGATCTAAGTTTTATATTAAGTGATGATATACTAGGCATAGCATTTTCTACAAAGTCAGAAGAAAATACAAAATCCTGAGATACATCTAATGTATTTCTTGTTTTAACTATAGGTGATGAGTAGTTGAATAAGTTTATAACATCTTGACAGAAATCTTCAGGAAAGAATCCATCATATATTCCAATAAAATCATTATAATCCTCAGTTAATTTAGTCTCATCAACTTTATATGCTAGTTGTTCTTGCATAGTATCACTTTAATATACCATGTATATTATAACATTAGAATCAATTTGTCAAGTGGCACAAGTGGTTGCCAATTAGAAATTATAGTGCTATAATTCTGAGTAATCACATTTAAGGCGGATGCCATCATTCATTTTAACTGCAACTGACGATCAGGGTGTAGTTACAACAAAAGAATTTCATAGCGACTATTTAACAGACGTTGTTGATAATACTTCAGACTTCCTTAGAGGAGTTGGTTTTTATTTTAATGAACTTAGTGTATCTAATGAATCTCATGTCAAAGATAAAGATTTAGAGGATACTAGAGTTGATGATAGTTCAGTAGTCTTCCTAAGGGAAAAATATGCACAAAAAAATGATACGGTATATAAAGATACCAATCGGGAAACTTGACACTCATTGAGTTTTCGTGGTACTATATACATTGTAGTTAAATTTAAGACTATTCAAACAAATGGGCAAAACTTTTAGACGAGGTGGTTCAGAAAGAGGATATTATTCTCCAGGTAAATCACTAAGAGATAAAAGGCAGAAAGGAGGTACTAATCGTTCTAAATGGGAGGAATCTTATGACTATGGAAAAGCAAATCAAAAAAAGAGAATGTTCAACGGACAACTCTCAGATGATGAACTTAGTGGAGGATGATTATTTTGAAGAGGAATATGATGATGCTTCATTTGATGGTATCGAAATAGAATATACTACACAATATTAATGAAAGACCAAAATACTATACATGACATTGAGTCAGAAAATGATAAGTGGAATAGAGGACTCGATTTGTTTATCGAGTCTCTTCACAAACCAGATAATCATTTACGTTCATGTGCACATAATCAACATTGTTATCTTGAATTATTGCAAGTTCGTGATAATATAGTAGAGTACACAAAAACACTCCGAAGATGATCGGAATTCATTCTCAACTACTTTCTAGGGATCAAAAGATGATTGTGAAAGATGCTTTAATCATGTATGTCTGTCAACTCCAGAAACAATTCTTTAGAGATCATGCTCTTGCATTTGATGAGTATCAATCGAAGATGGCAGATATAGAGGAGATTACAGAGAAACTTCATCTAAAAGAATTGTATAAGCATGTGCCAGCAGATAAAGTGGCATAGATGCTCCCCAAAATCCTAAATTATATACTATATTAAATGTATGAGGAAATACTTCTCACCTAAGATGCAGATTAAACTGCTAAAAAATGCTTTAAAAAAAGCAGATAAGGATCCTTTTCTATACAATGATGAGGAACTTATTAAATTAAAAACTTCTCTTTCTAAATTAAGAGAAGAAATTGAATCAACACGTCGTTTTAACAATGGAGGATTTGGGTACAATGCCTAAAAGACTATTTGTTCCATCAGTAGACTATGATGAACAATTTGATAACTGCCAAGAGCAGGAGGATGATTGGGTTTCATCAGTTATAGGAACTGAGGATGATGCTGTTTATGATGTATTAGCAAACCTATGAACACTTATGAAGTCCTTCTTCAACGTGATAATGGTATTAACAAAACTGTATTCATTAATGATTGTTATCACGAGGATGAAGCAAGACAAACTGCTGAAGCAATGTATGGTATGCCAGTATTGAGAGTATTGTGGAAGGGTGAGACCAATAGTGGTCAAAGCACTACACAATATCCTACTACTCGTGCTGGAATATTTTCAAGTCTATCGGCATTACCTATTATTATAGGATTCTTGTTCTTGGTACTTCTATCTCAAATATGGTTACCATTATTAATTATTGGTGCTATTCTTGCCCTTCTCGCATGGTATGGTTCTATTGAATGATTGCTAACGTATTGGTCATTGCTATCGTAGTTATTACGATATGTTACGCTTTGTACCTGAGGACATTTAATCCTCATTAGATTATGTTATGATCTAATCAAGTTTGGAGGTATCTCATAACCTTCATATTTCACTCAAAACTTAATTACATGAAAATTTCTGATTGTCCAAATGCTCAATTAGTGGGTAAAGTTGTACTTAATACAAGTACATCTAAGTCTAATCTTAGAATGGTGTGGGAAGATTTACCTACAACATTTCTTAAGAACAATGCTGGTAGAGTTTATCTATTAGTTGTTGATGGCGAGATCAAGAAGATCGGTGGAAGTGTAGGCAAAGGAGGCATTAAATCAACAATGTCTTTTTATGTTTCTGGTAACACTGGTCGTCCTTCAATAAGATCTTATGGTATCAATACTCTAATATTTGAATCACTTAAGGCATGTAAAGAGGTTCAGGTTTATATTATTTTATCTGAACAAGTTCTTGCTCCTGTTAGAGGATTATTTGGAACTGAACAAACATTAGTCTCTGCATTTAAAGAAATGGAAGATAAATGTGTATCTGATTATGTTAGATTCACAGGATCATATCCAGATTGGAACTATCAAGAACAAGCAAAACCTTGGGAAAGATATATCCAAGAAGGACACAATATTTTAACAAAACCAAAGTAAATTTTATATGACATTAACTGAGAATATTATTAATCAAAGTGAAATGTCTACGGAGTTTAAAGACTTCGTAGACACTTTAGATCATATTGAAGGATCACTATATCATGGTATTCTTTCTTTTGATCTTTTTATTCAAATCAACTCTTGGATTAAACAAAGAAGAGAAGAATTAAGATTACAAAAGTCTAAAACAAATCATATGAATGAGTTAAAAGATCCTCATTTAGTGATTGCACTTGGTATTCTTACACAAGATGATCGTGATGAGGATGGCATATTATATAAAGCAGGATCTGTCTTTATTCTTGATGCTAATACTCGTAAATTTGTTTGGACAAATTACAATTTAAACAAACTACCACAAAGATTATCTGCTAATGTTTACAAGAAAGAAACATTAAAAGAATTGCATGGTATATACTTAACCTACGATTCTCCTGATGCTTGTGAAACAACTGGTGAAGCATTAACTGGTCAATATAGAGTATTAGGATGGAATCCTATATCACCTAAGTTTATTGATGGTACAATAGGAACTGCTCTTAATTTTGCATCAATGTTTACTTATGGTGCACCTCAATATGGTTCAAATAAAGGTAAAGATTCTGTTGAAGTAGGTCCAAATGAGACTAAAACTGCGTCTGCAAGAGAGATCTCAGGTTTACAATTACAACACTTTTTACCAGAACTTAAATACTTAGATCAGTTTAACTTAAAGAAAGCAAATGGTATAGATCCACCGTTATTAACTGCATTATTAGCAGCAACTAAGGCATTTAAAGGTGATAAACATTTTAATGACTTAGTTAGAGCATGTAATGATAGAAGTTATGTAAATGGTGCAAAAACTAATGCTTTAGGTAAAATAATGATGGCAGCAATGTCTATTACTGATGAGGTATATGTTAGAGGTGGTGAAGCAAAATACTCTACTTATCGCAAAGCATATAATTTCTATCTTTATTGGATAGAGCGTTATGTTAAGAATGAGTCAGATCGTAATGTTGAATCTAACTTAAAGGGTAGACAAAATGGGTATGATGGTGATATGATAATAAGGGAAGATGGTAAAGTAAATCACAAAAGAAAGGATGGTTCTGTATCTGCGGGTAAAGAATTCAACCAAAGATATATTTACCTATCTGACTATAATAATCTAAACCGATTACTGGTTAATGAAAACACCAATTAGGTATGCTGGTGGTAAATCAAAAGCATACGATATTATCACCCAACAAATACCTAAACTACCTATTCCTAATAGAATAATATCACCCTTTATGGGTGGTGGTAGTTTAGAATCAAGATGGTCAAGTGAGTTGGGAATAGAAATACTAGGGTTCGATATTTTTGATGCCCTAGTTATTTTTTGGGATCAATTATTATATCATAATATAGCATTAGCAGATAAATTATCAGAATTATCTCCAACTAAGAAAGAATATAAGAGAGTTAAAGATAAACTACTTGAGTGGAATTATACTCAACGTATGCTTAAAGATTGGCATACAGATTATTATCGAAGAGATGGAATTGATTTAGATAACTTAACAGCAGCAGCATATTATTATTTTAATCACAATCTTTCATATGGACCTATGTACTTAGGTTGGATGAGTAAGATATATGAATCCCAAAAGAAATGGGATAAAATGATAGATAAGATCAGAAATTATGGTAACCCTAAGTTACATGTAGAGAAGGGTGATTTTATTGATGTTATAACAGAATTTAATACAGAGTTCTTATATCTTGATCCACCGTATTACTTAGAGAAAGATAAAGACAATAAAATGTTTAAAGGTATCTATCCTAATGCTAATATAGATGTACATCATTCAGGATTTAACCATGAAAGATTAAGAGATTTATTACATTCTCATAATGGATCTTTTATTTTAAGTTATAATAATTGTGAGACTATTAGGGAGTATTATAAAGATTTCGATCAAATATTTCCTGAGTGGCATTATTCTTATGCTCTAGGTGAAACTAGAGTAGGAAAGAATAAGAAAGATGTAG
>VTLG01012772.1_pt1 | contig 50103 bp, 67 predicted proteins | sample 4694571 | NCBI WGS metagenome assembly VTLG01 (sample SAMN12604809, study PRJNA352737) | marine metagenome | biome: ENVO:00000447; feature: ENVO:00000209|ENVO:00000569|ENVO:01000036; material: ENVO:00002151; isolation source: viral sequences binned using virsorter ... | reverse complement strand
GGGAATCTGATGCCGGGCTCTATCTGCAATCTGCACCCATGATAGTAATAATTAAAAATCTGCATCCGGCCTAAAATCTGCAATCTGCCGTCTATGATAGTAATCACATGGTTTAGGCCAGGAATAAAAAAAGGGGAGCTTTCGCCCCCCTTCCCTTTGGAGTGATCCAGTCTAGTAATACCCTGCTATTTCCATTCCTGGCTCATCATAGAAAGCAGTGATGTGAACGTCGGGATATTGTTCCCTTAGTTTTGCAATGACTCCCTCTGGCGGACTCCATGCGGTGTAGAAAATATATTCAATATGCTCTTCATTACTTTCATCAACATCGCAATCATAACTATTCCATTTCGTCCCCCAGTTTTGAACTCTCCAATCCCACCATGATTCTTCTTTTTTTACTGGATCGTTATTGCCAACGATTTGTGGAAATGTTGGCAGCACTTCGACCTCATCATAGTTCGGTTCTGGAAATATCTTTCCAAAGTCAAAGGGCGTTTCTTCCGATTTAATGGCGGAAGCAATTTTACTCGCTTCCTCTCCACTAATTTCGATTCTATTGTAGCAATGATTAGGCATATCAATTCCCCCACATTACTGGAATGGTTGGCAATTTTTCAGAAGAAGTGGCTAAAGCACCGCCATCGTTTCCTTCATCATCTCGCATTGGAAAAATCCAAGAACCATCTGTGAAAATAATTACCAAAGGCAATTGACTCCACATCATTTCTTCACCTTCTTTTTCCGAGAGGTATTCTATTTTTTTAATGGTCTTTCCAACTAAGAATTTAGATATTTCTTTTTCCCAATTTTTTGTTTTCATGACACCACCTCTAACATTGACATAGGCACTGCATAAGTCATTCCATTCATATCAACTTCACATCTTGTTTTATTCACTTTCAAGATTGTGCCTTTGGTTGTTTTGGTTTTTTCCACAACATTGACTTCTTGCCCTTTGCGAAAAAGATGTTTTTTCAAAGCAATCTCTTTAGCATTAACGGCTTTTCTAGCACTTTTAATTGCGTCTATAATATCGTCAATATCTTCATGTGTTTCGAGAGATAATATTCCCTCTATTAAGTTTTCTTTGTTCACTTTTTTATCTCCAAATAATAGTTTAAATGAATCTTTATTTTACCAAAAAAATACACAGAAAGTAGAATAATTTGCTATAATTTAATAGTAAATTAAATAATTATTTGGAGAAAAATTATGGGAAATAGAGCAATGATATCTTTTAAAGAAGATGGACAAGATAAAGAATTTGCCCCTAGTATATACTTGCATTGGAATGGTGGAAGGGATTCTGTCGAGGCATTTTTAGAAGCAAGTCAGACTTTGGGAATTCGTGGCAATGATGGCAGCTACTGCATTGGTCGAATGGCGCAAGTCATTGGCAATTGGTTGGGAGGCACTCTTTCAATGGGTGTTGGTTGTTATAGGCAATACGATACTGAATGGCTAGACAATGGAGTTTACTGGATCAAGGATTTTAAAATTGTTGAAAGAGAACTTCCTTCCTTTTTTGAAGATGGCGAATTCATAGAACAAAAGGATTATGACCATAAAGAATTGGTGAAAGACATCCTAGAAGCCAACAAAGGGATTAACTGGTAAGACTTCCCCCAATGGCGAAAGCCTAGAAGAGAGAGAGCATCTGCTCTCTCTTTTTTTTGTCTCGACTCTGTCCAGGTATCTGCGACCAGGAATCTGCGACCATCTGCAATCTGCTTTCTATGATAGTAATAATAATAAATTTTTAGCAGCTAGAGCTCACGGGCCTGGATTTTAGCAGCTAGAGCTCACTGGTCTGGTTTGGGCCTGGCCCCTGGGTTCTTGTCCAGTCCAAAAGAAAAACTCCCACAGCTGAACAGCTGTGAGAGTTTAGTTCCTTAGAGTTAAGGCATCAATAGAATTTCAAATGGGAATCGCCATTGACGAGAACCAACATAATTTGGCTTCTCATCTTCTCTTCCCATTCCATCTTCATGATCATTGATGTAGTCAGAAATACTTTCCCATCTGTCATAGGATACTTCAACATCATCAGTATGATGAAAGCTTAATATCCTTTTGTCTGAAAGATGAAGAAAGTAATGCAAACAACCACCACCACTATGATAAGGCTCAGTATCTATAACTTTTAAACCTAAATCAGACTCATTAAGGACTTGATTAGATGTGCCGTTTGACTCAAGCTCACCATGAGCAATTGTTTCGAAAAAACTAATTGCTTTTTTCTTGTTGCTCTCAAGTCTATGCAAAGCCCCTTTGTCAGCTTTTGGTTTTATGTGCCTGGAGGGAGTTAACTCATCAATGATTGAATCATAATCGTATTCATCACCGACTAATTTAATGTCAACTTCATCCCAATCGTCATAAGTGTTGCCACCTTGATGAACATCTGATGAGTAATAGATTTGATTATACTCACCAATGGGAGTGAACAATAAATTGCCATGTTCGTCTAAAGTATAAGCTGAAGCATATTCTTCAACAATGACAATTCTTTGCATGATGGGAGAGTGGCTTTCGCCACTCTCTTGTTGCTCAATGTGTAGGTCGCTTAACTTACTCATGATTGCACCTTAGGATAAGATCTCATCACTCTGAAGTTGGCATCAGTTGGTCTTGTTGGAACAACTGTGACACCTACAACACTCTTTGGCTTTAAGCCATTAAGAATGAATTTGTTGTCATCATCAGTTTTGCTCATCACAAACTGTGCATTGTCTGACCAATCTTCAATGGGTCTGACAATTGCTTTAGGTTGCTTGATGCCTTGAACATGAACAAATTCCTTGAGCATGTTTCTAACCAACGATCCGAAGGTGCTTTGCTTCTTCTGTAGTAGAAGATATTCTTGCACCTTTGGGTGTTGCTTGAGTGCTTCCAACTCATTGGCGATTGATACCGAAGTATCGATGCTAGTTTTAGTTATAAGTTTTTTCATTTGTTTACTCCAAATTTAATGTTAAATGAGATTCAACATTAACCTATTTTTTACTTATAGTATATTTATTTATTTCTGATGCTCTGAAGCCCCTATAAATACTGGTGTTTGTGTTTTAGGTAAGTCACTTTGCGTGTACGATTTGCGCAAAAGTTCAGTTGTGCAGCTTGGCTTGGGTCTCTTTGGGTTTTGGGTCGAAAATCTGAGATTTTTTCGCTTGAGGGGGTGACCCCCCTTATATTATTTAGGATCCCTATAGTTTGATATATATAATAACGTTTCACACAAATAATTTGCCCAAAAAAGAAAATGAACTTATAGTGACTCCTATGTCGAAATTGGGACATATACCAGTCGATGCGATGAAAGAGATGCTTTTATTGCAAAGTCGATTAGAGAACCTAGATAAACAGGACGAAGTACAGGATTCCTTTCTGGACTACATCGGTTATATCTGGCCTGAGTTTATTCGTGGGGACCACCATAAAGTCTTTGCCGATAAGTTAACCGAAATTGCCAAGGGTGAAATCAAGCGTCTAATCGTCAACATGCCCCCTAGGCATACCAAGAGTGAGTTTGCCTCGGTGTACTTCCCCTCTTGGGTCATGGGACTCAAACCCAACATGAAAATCATGCAAACCACCCATACGTCCGAATTATCCATCCGTTTTGGCCGTAAGGTTAGGAATCTTATGGACACAGAGGAGTACAAGGCCATCTTTCCCAAAGTGACCCTCAGTGCCGACTCAAAGTCAGCAGGGCGTTGGGAGACCAATAGAGGGGGCGAATACTTTGCGGCGGGGGTTGGAGGAGCCATTACAGGTCGGGGTGCCGATCTGCTGATCATTGATGATCCACATTCAGAACAAGATGCGTTATCACCTTCGGCCTTGGAATCTGCTTATGAATGGTACACTTCCGGCCCTCGTCAGCGATTGCAGCCTGGCGGCGCCATTGTGATCGTGATGACTCGTTGGTCGACCATTGATTTAACGGCGCAGTTGTTGAAAAGACAAACGGAAAACCATGCGGATCAATGGCATGTGGTGGAATTGCCCGCTATTTTTGAGGACACAGGCAACCCATTGTGGCCGGAGTATTGGAAGATTGAGGAATTGGAGTCTGTGAAAGCTTCGCTGCCGATTACCAAGTGGAACGCCCAGTATATGCAGAACCCCACCTCGGAAGAAGGGGCGATTATTAAACGAGATTGGTGGCAGATGTGGGAAAAGGACAAGATTCCGCCTGTGGAGTACATCATCCAGTCTTACGATACGGCTTTTAGTAAGTCAGAAACCGCAGATTTTTCAGCCATTACGACTTGGGGCATATTCAGGCCCACTGAGGACAGTGGCGATGCGATTATACTGCTCGATGCAAAGCGTGGACGCTGGGATTTTCCGGAGCTGAAAGCAATTGCGAATGAGGAGTATAAGTATTGGGAACCGGAAATGGTGTTAGTTGAGTCCCAGGCGTCAGGGACGCCGTTGACCCAGGAACTACGCAATATGGGGATACCGGTGGTCAACTACCGCCCGTCAAGGGGCAATGACAAGGTGACTCGTGTGCATGCGGTCAGCCCTGTGTTTGAGTCGGGCATGGTTTGGGCGCCGGATAAGAAGTTTGCCGAAGAAGTGATTGAGGAATGCGCTGCCTTTCCGTTTTCGGAATACGACGATTACGTCGATTCGATGACGCAAGCGATATTGAGATTTAGACAAGGCAACTTTGTTCGGCTATACTCGGATGAAGAGGATGAGGAATATGTGCCGCAACAGCACGTTTATTATTGATGGATAATATTTACAACGGAAAAAAGGATTTAATGAAAATTATTAAATTCAAGTATAGAATGAAGAACAACGTAATGAGTCCGCTGACCCAATATCGAAATTGGATCAGTGCACTTTTATTCAAATTAGCACAAGGGAAAAGTTATGGCGGACGTCGATAAACGAATATATCCGGCTCAAGAAGAGCCGTTGGATATTGTTGATGACTCCAAAACAATTGAACTAGAGGATCCCACACTCGCCGAGTTGAGTGGAGAAGACGTCCCCATGATGCCCTTGGAAAATGGAAACTTACTTGTTGGGGCAGGAGAAATGCTGCCACAAGAAGTGGAGTTTGGCGCTAACTTGGCCGAAGAACTGGACGATTCCGAACTACACGGTATATTTAACCAGTGCGTTGCCGATGTCGAAGCCGATATTAATTCTCGTTCTGAATGGGAACAACAATATCGAGATGGCTTGGAATTCCTCGGCATGCGCTACGAAGAGCGAAGTCAACCATTTGAAGGCGCATCCGGCATTACCCATCCCCTACTTGCCGAATCCGTCACACAATTCCAGGCACAAGCCTATGGAGAAATACTGCCCGCTCAAGGGCCGGTAAAGACCCAAATTGTTGGCGCCATTACTCCTGACTCCGAAGCACAAGCTGCCAGAGTCAAGGAGTACATGAATTATCAAATCATGCATGTCATGGAGGAATACGATCCTGAGACTGACATGCTGTTGTTTTACCTGCCGTTGTCGGGTTCTGCGTTTCGTAAGGTTTATTACGATCAGAATCTAGGGCGTGCCGTATCGAAGTTTATTCCGTCTGAAAACCTTGTCGTGCCTTACGACACCAGTGATTTACAAACGGCTGTAAGGATCACCAACATTGTCTCAATGGCAATGAACGATGTGGTCAAGTTACAGAAAAGCGGATTTTATAGAGATGTCCCGCTTAAATCCGTGGGTTCTCAATATGAGAATGAGGACATTCAAGAAGAGATTGATAAGCTTCAAGGCATGTCGCCGTCTTACGATTCGAGCGCCGATTGTGAATTGTATGAGATTCACACCGACTTGGATCTACCAGGTTTTGAAGACGTCGATGAAATGGGTGAGCCAACAGGGATTAAGTTGCCCTACATCATTACGTTGTCTAAACGCAACAATGTCGTCCTTTCGATTCGTCGCAACTGGAATGAGACCGATCCGCTTCGCAAAAAAATACAATACTTTGTCCATTACAAGTTCTTACCAGGACTTGGCTTTTATGGTTTTGGCTTGACGCACATGATTGGGGGGCTTTCACGGGCTTCCACTTCCATACTGCGTCAGCTGATCGACGCTGGCACACTGGCCAACCTGCCTGCCGGATTCAAGGCACGAGGTATTCGCATCCGGAACGACGATCAGCCCCTACAACCGGGTGAGTTTCGTGACATGGATGCCCCTGGGGGCAGTCTTCGAGACTCTTTTGTACCTCTTCCGTTTAAGGAACCGTCGCAAACACTGCTTGCTTTGATGGGCTTGATGGTCGATGCGGGCAAACGATTTGCCTCCATTGCCGATATTCAAGTGGGCGATTCCAACCAAGAGATGCCAGTGGGCACCACGGTTGCTTTACTGGAGCGTGGCACCAAGGTCATGTCTTCGATTCACAAGCGTTTGCACTATGCACAAAAGATAGAATTTAATTTATTGGCAAGAATATTTGCTCAGTTCTTGCCTCCTTCTTATCCATACATGACCAAGAATGGTGATCAAAACATCAAACAGGCCGACTTTGATGACCGAGTAGACATCATTCCAGTATCGGATCCAAACATCTTCTCGATGAGTCAACGGGTCATGATGGCGCAACAAATGTTGCAAATGGCACAGTCCAACCCTGAGATTCATGGACAACAAGGCATATACGAGGCGTATCGCCGAATGTATCAAGCGCTCAATGTGCAGAACATCGAGGCAATCTTACCGCCTCCACCACAGCCCGAACCAATGGACCCTGCTCGTGAGAACGCAGGTTTATTGATGGGACAAAGGGCACAAGCATTTCCAGGACAAGACCACGATGCACACATTGCTTCACACATGAGTCTTTACCAAACCGCCATTGTGCAACAGAATCCACAAGCATTGGCGGCCATTCAAGCACATGTGTATGATCACATTGCGCTCAAAGCAGAAGAGGTTGTACAACAACAAATGGCACAAGATCCACAAATGATGCAGATGCAACAACAAATGATGCAACTGCCACCGGAACAACAACAACAGATGCAACAACAAATGATGATGCAACAACAAGCACAAGTGGCACAAGTGATTGCTCAATTGACACAAGAGATTAATCAACAGTTTGCGCCACCTCCACCGCCAGAAGATCCATTGGTTGAGCTCAGACGCCAAGAACTTGACATCAAAGCAGGTGATTTGATGAGAAAACAACAAGAATTTGGAGAAAAGCAAGATTTGGATATAATGAAAATGAACCAACAAGACGATTTAGCGAGAGAACGCATTGAGACAAGCGAAGACATTGCCGTGATGAAAAACGAAGTGGCAAAGGATCGATTGGAACAAGCAGAGCGTTTTAAAGCAGCAGATTTACAACAGGAGAGAGATCAATGAGTTCAGTAATGAAAGCGATGCAAGCCGCACACAAAGAACAAATGAAAAAAGAAGTGGCTATGCAAGAAGAGAAAATGGCCGAACACATGGCGGAAAGAGCTTGGCGTGGAGATCCCAAAAGAAAAGAACAAGTTTTGGGTGAACCAGAAAAAGTAGAAGAAAAGCCAAAGCCTAAAGCCAAAAAGAAAGCAGCGGCTAAGAAAAAACCAGCGGCTAAAAAGAAAGCAGCACCTAAGAAGAAAACAGCGAAGAAAAAAAGTGCCGCTAAAAAAGGGTAGCGCAAAGAAAACAGTTTCTGCTAACATAAAGAAACTGAGGAAAGAGGGCTACAAAAAGAAACAATCAATTGCCATTGCTTTGAGCAAGGCAGGAAAGTCTAAAAAAAAGAGGAAGACCAATGCAAAGACCAAGAAAGTTCAGAGGCGCAATGCCAAAAGACCCAGTCGCCGCAAGTAAATCAATGAAGATTAAAGACCAAGGGACTGTGCCAATGGCGCAACCCAAGAAGGTAGCCAACGGCGGACCACCCAAGCCAGGCGCAGACGCAGGCAAAGTAAAAGGTGCTGGTGCAGCGATTCGAGGCACTAATTTCGCAGGGAGATTCTAATGCCTGGAACTAAAATGCCTAAATCACCTATGCTCATGATGAATCCCGATATGCCTGTCATGATGTTTAAAGACGGAGGTGCTTATCCAAACAAAGGATTAGAAGCATTGGCAAAAGAAGCGCCCGAAGTTGTTAAAAAGATGGGATACAAATACGGCGGTGATGTTGAAAAATATGCTCAAGGCGGACCTACAATAATGATGAATCCAGACATGCCTGTTATGCGATTTGCTGAAGGCGATGCAGTGGTTTCTGAAGAAGAAAAGAAACGATTTAAAGACTTTCAACCTGAAGGCATGCTCAAAGGCACTATTTTTGATTATGTTCCTGACAAAGCACAAACCATGATGTTTATGATGGACCGAATGGGAATGGGTCAGCCAGAACCAGCTCAACAAGAAGATAGCTTTAACATGCTTAGAATGTTTATGGAGCTGACACCCGAAGAGAAGATGATAGTGGCAGGTCCTGGATTTAACGAAATGACAGAAGATGAAGTAGCAATGGCTATGTACAATTTTATTGCTGAAGGCAGATCAATAACAGGTGGTCGAGAAGTCGATTACATGGATCCCGCAAAACAAGGCATGGCCGGAGGCGGAATTGTTTCGTTGATGGACGATGATTATTGATGGCATCTCCTTTTTTCAGTCCCTTTAGAAGACCCCCAATGAACCCATTTGGTTCCATGATGGGTTTTGGTATGGGGCCAAACTTGTTTTCAGGCGGAATGCCTTTTTACAATCCGTTTCCTAGAATGCCAATGTATGGCGGAGGATTGGGTGGATTTGGTGGATTCGGTGGAATGGGCGGAGGTTTTAATCCGTTTATGATGTCACCGCCTCCAATGCAAAGATTTCCTCGTTATGATTCTTTGATTCCTATGCAAAGCCAAATGCCATCTCAGTCATTGCAAAATTTACCTTACCAACCTAAACGGCCTGAAATGACTTCGATTGAAGAAAGTTCACCTATGATGCAATCTGACACACAACAAACAACGTCTATAAATCCAATGACAACGGAGCCTATTGACATGGTTGATCCAAGACCGATACCTGGCGTTGATTCAATGCTTAGTCAACCAAGAACAGATATAGAACAGTTGCCAACGCCGATGCCAGATACTGGAGCAGATTTTAAACCATTTGATCCTTCAGGTCTTCAATCTAGGTTAAATGCACTAGAAAATAGACCTACTCCTTCTTTTACACCATTTGACCCAAGCGGATTACAAGCCAGAATTGGTGACTTGGAAGGCAGACAAATGTTTGATCCATCTGGATTAAAGTCAAGAATTGATGCACTAGAAAACAGACAAATGCCAACATTTACTCCATTTGATCCTACAGGATTACAAAGTCAAATAAGCGCTTTACAGAACAGACAAATGTTTGACCCCACAGGGTTGCAAACAAGAATAGGCGATTTGGAAGGTCGACAAATGTTTGACCCAAGCGGGTTAAAATCAAGAATTTCAAAACTTGAAAGTCAATTTCAACAACAACCTTCGCAACAATTAAATATGCAAGACATTGAAGCCTTGATTGAACAGCGATTGGGAAATATTCCAGCTTTTGGAATAAGTAATCCTTTGCTTGGTCCAACTCCTTCTCAGGATTTTGGCTTACAAACAGATCCTAACTTTAAAAAAGATCCTACTAGACCTTATGGAATGTTTATAGGACAAGGCGGCCCAGGCGACATTTAAAAAATAGTGGACGGATTAAGATTAGCAGAGTATATTCTAAAAGAATTGCGAAACAGACAAGACCAGATTTCTGATCATCTGTCTAGCGGTTCAATAAAAACGATGGAAGACTATCGTTTTCTCATTGGAGAGTTGACGGCACTTCGCTCCTTTGAAGATGATGTAAAAGAAGTGTTGCAAAAAACAACTGGAGACAGTTTTGATGAGTGACTTAGCAGTCCCCCAACACATAGAAGCCGAACGCAAGGCTCAAAAAGAAGCGCAGAAAATAGAGGAAAGCAAAACAAACGGTGAAGCATCTATTCAAGATGCCTACATCGAACCTCAAGAAAGAGTCCTTGACCCCTCCCTTATTGACAACTCACTACTAGAAAGAATGCCCGAACCAACGGGTTGGCGTTTATTGGTGTTGCCATACAAAGGAAAAGGCGTCACAGAAGGAGGCATTGTTTTACCCGATACGCTTGTAGATAGAGAAGCTTTGGCAACCGTGGTGGCTTATGTTTTAAAAGTCGGTCCATTGGCATACAAAGACTCTAACAAATTTGGCGGAGAACCTTGGTGTGAATTAAAGGACTGGGTTTTGATTGGTCGATATGCAGGCGCTCGATTTAGACTAGAAGATGGCGGAGAAGTTAGAATTATTAACGACGACGAAGTCATTGGAACTATTTTAGATCCTGACGATATCCAGAGCCTATAATCGGAGCAAGACATGGCAGAAGAATTACCAGAAATTACTGATGAAAAAATTGAAAAGGCTGCATTGCCAGAGGGCAAAAGAGCCAATGAAGAAGTATCTGAAGAATCTACTTTTATTGAATTAGAGGGAAAAGACTTAGATGGACTTCCTCCAATAGAAGAAGAAGAGGTTACTGAAGATTTTGAAACCAGTAAACACGTTGAGAAACAAGCAGAAGAAATTGAAAACGAAGCTGAGAAAAGGGCTAAGTTAGCGCAAAACAGAATTGATAAAGCCGTTAAACAAGCCAAAGATTATCAAAGGCGAGAACTTCAGGCGCTTCAATATGCAAAACAAATTGCTGAAGAAAACAAAAAACTTAAAGACCAACAAACTCAAATGTCAAATAGTTATGGTGCTGAATTTGGCGCAAGAGTTGAGTCTCAATTAGAAGCTTCTAAAATTGCTTTGCAAAAAGCAATGGAAGAAGGAGAGGCTGAAAAGATAGCAGAGGCTCAATCAATATTGGCTGCGGCTTCTGCCGATAAGGTTGCTTATGATCAGTATCAAAAACAACTCGAAACATACAATCGAGAAATGGAACAATACGATGCAGATCAACAAGCATATATTCAACAACAAAGAATAGATGCTCAACAACAAAGTCAAGAACCTGTTTATCAACAGCCTTCTGATCGTGCTCAACGATGGGCAAATGAAAATACTTGGTTTGGCCAAGATAGAGTTATGACCAATGTTGCAATTGCTGTTCACGAACAGTTAGCACAAGAAGGATTTGACACAGAGTCAGAGGACTATTACTCTGAGATCAATAAACGAATGAGGCAAGAATTGCCAAACAAGTTTGAAAATAACGTGGAAGCTGACGGAAAACCCGTCCAAACCGTCGCTTCACCATCACGCAGTAACTCAAATGGACGCAGGAAAAATCGTAATCAGGTAGAGCTGACACCCAGCGAACAGAAATTAGCTAAACGACTGGGAGTTTCTTTCAAAGATTATGCAGTTCACAAAGCGAGGTTAGATAACTCATGAATGATAAAGTTGAAATCGAAGAAAACGTTGAAATTGATAGAACTTCTCGAAGTTCAGAAACAAGGGAAACTCAAGAGGCTAGACGCCCCTGGGAACCACCTTCTCTTTTGAAAACGCCTGAACCTCCTCCAGGTGTACGATACCGTTGGGTTCGTACCGATGTAAGAGGCCAGGAAGATCGAAAGAATGTCATGCAACGATTTAGAGAAGGATGGGAGCCTGTCAAGCCGGAAGAAATTCCAGAATTTGATGTGCCAACCATTGATCACGGCAAACACGCAGGTGTTGTTGGGATTGGTGGACTCATGCTTTGTAAGATTGATGATTCAATTGCTGAAGAAAGAAATCGGTATTTTGAACAAAAAACAACCAATCAGATGAATGCAGTTGATAATGACCTCATGCGTGAAGAACATCCTGCAATGCCAATTACAAATAATCGGCAATCCAGGGTTACTTTTGGTGGTAACTCTAAAAAATAATTTAGAGCTACTGAATTTTAATCTCGTGATCGGAGAAGTTAATTATGGCAAATAAAGACGCCGCATTTGGTTTGCGTCCAGCCAAGCATGTTAGCGGTTCACCGTTCAACGGAGGTCAATCTAGATATAGAATTACAACAGGCGACACGTCTTATTCTACGAAGATTTACATGGGTGACATTGTGACTCAGAACACAGGAGGTACGATTACTCGTATCGCTCGTGCTGATGGTGGTAGCGCTACAAGCGATATCATTGTTGGTGTGTTCAACGGTTGTTACTACACTGACCCTACTACAAGTAAACCAACGTGGAGTAATCATTGGCCAGGTAATGCTGCCACTGATGCAGTTGGCTTTATCATTGACGACCCTTACGTCGTTTTTGAAGTACAAGCTGATGCTGCTATGCCAGTCGCTGATCTTTGGGGTAACTTTGACATTGTGGATCAATCCACAGTTGGAGATACCACAAGTGGTCGTTCGAATGTTGAGCTTGACGTGACAACAGGTGCTACTACAGCAACTTTGCCACTGAAAGCAATTGGTATATCTACAGACCCTCAGAACTCCGATGTCAGCACAGCAAACACCAATGTGCTTTGTTTAATACAGAACCATCTGTATAGACAGGCTCAAGTTGGTCTAGCATAAGGGAGATATAACTAATGGCTATTTCAAGAGCACAGCTCACTAAAGAACTAGAACCTGGTTTAAATGCCCTTTTCGGCATGGAGTATTCTCGTTATGAGAATGAACACGAGGAAATTTTTGAAGCTGAAAACTCAGACAGAGCTTTTGAAGAAGAAGTTCTTATTTCAGGTTTCGGAAATGCCCCCGTGAAGCGTGAGGGCGATGGTGTTGAGTTTGACACAGCCTATGAAGGCTTTACTGCTCGTTACACCCATGAAACTATTGCACTTGCATTTGCATTAACAGAAGAAGCTGTAGAGGATAACCTCTATGACAGACTTGGTGCACGTTATACTAAAGCACTAGCTAGAAGTATGGCTCACACTAAACAAGTTAAAGCTGCTAATGTTCTAAACAATGCATTTAGCTCTAGTTACACAGGTGGAGATGGAGTATCACTGGTAAACAGTGCACATACTCTTGCGGGTGGAGGTACTTACTCAAATACACCTAGTACCCAAGTTGACTTGAACGAAACGTCACTTGAAGATGCGTTAATTACTATTTCAACTTTTGTTGATGATCGTAACTTAACACTAGCACTTCAAGGGATGAAGCTAATTGTGCCACCACAACTTCAATTCGTAGCAGATCGCTTGCTCGAAACTCCAGGCCGTGTTGGAACAGCTGACAACGATATTAATGCAATCAAAAATATGGGAATGATTCCTGAAGGCTATGCCGTCAATCATTTCCTAACTGATACTGATGCATTCTTTATCTTGACTGACTGCCCAGACGGAATGAAGCATTTCGTGCGAACGCCTATAAGCACAAACATGGAAGGTGATTTTGACACTGGAAATGTTCGCTTTAAGGCTAGAGAGCGATACAGCTTCGGTTGGAGCAACCCTCGTGGCATTTATGGCTCACAAGGCGCTTAACCAGTGAAATGGAACCTCGCCGGGGGTTTCTTACTCAACCCGGCACATTTTTCTAGGGTAAACTTGTCCTACAGACTGACCTAGCAGACTTGCCAAGACGGTAGGACTTATTTCCACGGAGGAAATTATGGCAAAATCAACCTTTTCAGGACCAGTTCAATCATTGGCTGGTTTTATTTCGGCAGGAAACGCTAACGTAGTTAGCCTAACTGCTGACACAACAATTACAGTTGCATCGCATGCTGGTAAAGTTTTAATAACAAATGACGCAGACGGTAAATTTACTTTGCCTTCTATTGTCGCAACCGCTCCTGGTGCGGACGATGATCCAAATCAGTTAAATAATTTAGGTGCTACATTTACATTTGTTGTTGTTACAGCCGCAACAGATATGGACATTTTAACCGATGGAACAGATAAGTTCGTTGGTGGCCTATATACTGGCGTAAATGATGCAACAGGTAAAACTTTTATTTCTGGCGCAAGCAATGATGTCATTACTATGAACGGAAGCACTAAAGGCGGACTAGCTGGTAGTATTGTAAAATGTACTGCAATGGCTTCTGCTAAGTATGCTGTCGAAGGCATTATTCTTGGATCAGGAACACTAGTTACTCCATTCGCTGACGCATAAGGAGGTGACGCATGGCTAATACAGTCACAGGTCCCACTAATCAGTTTGATGGAGAAAAAACACTTATTGTTTATGCTTCTGTTTTATCAGATGGAAGTGCAAGTAGCACCACATTAGTTGATGTTTCTGCACTAAATGCTGCTCCAGATGGAACCGCTTGCTCTACTGTTACCTTAAAAAAGATTTGGTATACAGTTAGCGGCGCTCCTGATGCACCCGCTTCTTTAGATTGGGATGCAACCACAGACGTTACTTTTCTGACATTGTCTTATGACAATTCGTTTGATTTTAGTGGCTTTGGCGGTTTGTCAAATACTGAAGCATCTGGTTACTCAGGCGATGTACTTTTTGTTATTCCATCGACATCTGATGCTGGGAATGAATACACCGTTTGGTGTGAGTTCACCAAGAACTACTAAGAATAATGGCTACTTCTGGATCAAGAGATTTTCAGCCTAATGTTGCTGAATGGATCGAAGAAGCCTACGAACGATGTGGGCTGGAAATGCGTACTGCTTATGACGCAAGAACAGCTCGCCGTTCGTTAAATATTCTTTTTGCAGACTGGGCAAACAGAGGACTAAACCAGTGGACAATCAGTAATGTAAGTCAAACATTAACCGAAGGCACTGAGTCTTACAGTTTAAACAATTATGTTGCAGATGTTCTTGATGTGGTTTTAAGAAGAACCGAAAACGGAATAGCCACTGATTATCAAATGAATCAGATAGGTCGTTCTGAATATTGGAATATTCCAAATAAATCTAATAAAGCCAGGCCAACGCAGTATTTCTTAGACAAGCAAGAGACACCTAAAATATACGTTTGGCCTGCGCCAGAGAATAGTTCTGACATAATTAAAATGAATCAAATTTTAAGGATAGAAGATGCCGATGCTTCAGTAAATGATGTTCAGGTTCCTTTTCGTTTTTATCCTTGTTTAGTTGCAGGACTTGCATATTATATATCTCAAAAAAGAGCGCCAGAAAGAATGGAAGCACTAAAAGCAATGTATGAAGATGAGTTCGCTAGAGCTTTAGCTCAAGATGAAAGTCGTGCATCGTTGATGGTTAAACCAAACATGCGTTCTTATGGGTATTAAGTATGTCTTATGCTTCAGGCAAATATGCATATGGAATTTGTGACCGATGTGGTTTTAGATACCATCTTTCAGAATTACAAAAAGAATGGAACAACTTAAAAACATGTCCAGAATGTTTTGAGTCTAAAAGTCCACAATTAGATCCTTTACCTCATACAGCTGATCCTCAAGCTTTATATGATCCAAGGCCTGATACAACTACCCAAACAGCTTCTCTTGGAGTGGTAAGAACCAACAATATTTCAGAATTTGATTCTAAAGGTGTTTATTTAGGAACTGGAGGTATGACTACTACTGATGACCCTATCGGTACCGAATTTGAAGGTCTTGAAGCAACTGGTGAAATTGGTACCATAACAGCAGGAGGTTCATAATGTCATTTACTTATGCAACATTAAAAACAGCAGTCCAGGATTACATGGATAATGATGAAACAACATTTACCAACAACCTAGACAATTTTATAAAGATTACAGAAGAAGACATTTTAAAAAATGTTGAATTAAATTATTTTAAGAAAAACGTTACAGGCACAGCCGCATCTGGGAATGCTTATTTATCAATGCCTACAGATTTTTTAGCACCGTTTAGTTTGGCTGTAATCAACTCCAGTGTTTACACTTATCTATTATTAAAACACCCGTCTTTTATTAGAGATTACACTCCCAATGCTTCAACTACGGGTGCTCCTGTATATTATGGAGAGTTTGACAATACGACTTTTATTCTAGCGCCAACGCCGGATGCAAATTATACATTTGAGTTGCATTACTTTTACAGGCCAGATTCTTTAACGGCTGGAGCTTCAGACGGAACCACTTACTTATCAACCAATGCGCCTAATGTGTTATTGGCAGGATCTTTACTACAGGCCGCATTATTCATGAAGTTAGAACAAACAGAAATTGCAACTTATAAACAAAACTACGACAAAGAAATGATGCAATTTAAAGTTTGGGCGGAAGGAAGAAATACCAAAGAAGAAATGAGATATGACAAGACCAGGGCGGTTCGATGATTAAAAGTCTAAAAGGAAAAAATATTGCTATTGTGGCGATGGGAAAAAGTCAATTAGACTACCATTTATCAATTAGTCACAGCAAAGAATACGATGAGGTTTGGGCAATTAACTCTATGTGTGCAGTCGTTAAATGTGATCGAGTTTTTATGATGGACCCTGCTTCAAGATTTTTTGATACATTTGATGCTGGGCCACAAACTCAAATAATGAGAAGAACGCTACCAAGACTGGACGTTCCGATTTATTCGTGCGAAAAAGATAACAGAGTCCCAGGGATTGAGCTTTATCCTTTAAATGAAGTTGTTTCAAAAATGGGCTGCGGTTATTTAAATAACACAATTGCTTATGCAATTGCATTTGCTGCTTACAATGAAGTTGGAAAAATCAATATGTATGGCGCAGATTTTAGTTACAGTACCAATGTTTATTTTGGAGAAATGGGCAGAGGATGTTGCGAATTTTGGTTATCTAAATGCATGAACAAGGGAATTGATGTTTGCATTGCAGCTACATCTTCTTTATTGGATACAAATGTTTCAGAAAAAGAAAAATTATATGGATATCATAGATTAGAAGATCCGCCAGTAACATATATGGAAAATGGAAATTTAAAAACAACACAATCTTCTAATGTTGAAAAAGAAAATAAAAAACCAATTGGTGTATCTGGAAGAAAAGACTACATGAAAGTTGAAAAGACCAATGGTCTAACGCCTCCAGAACCAATTAATTATTAAGGAGTATAAAATGCCAGGTGCAACAGAAAGAAAAAGATATATGAGAGGTGAAACTCATACTTCTAGAGGAGATTACGATATGAAAAAAAAGAAATCTTCAAAGAAAAATAAAAAAAGCAAGAAATATTGAAATGCAAACAGATTCATTTACACTTTCTATTGGTGACTTGGGTGTAAAAACCACTGAAAATAGAGGCCATACAGTAGAAGAAGTTGCTGAAATGGCAACTAACAAATTAGTTTCAGTTGCAGATACTGCACCTGGACCAATAAAAGCACAGGCACATGCTTTTAAAAACTCGTGTCAAAACATTATTGCTTATTATATGCATGAGGCGATTAAAAATCACATGTGTACAATAGGCAATCAATTAGAAGCGCAAGGTCATAAAGATCTTGCGGAAATTATTCGGAGGCTATAATGGCTATAACACAAGCGATGTGTACTTCTTTTAAGAAAGAACTTCTTGAAGGAACGCACAACTTTAAAGCGACTGGAGGTAATACCTTTAAGCTTGCTTTATATACTAGCTCTGCGACTATGAGTGCTTCGACCACAGCGTACAGCACAGGACAAGAAGCATCAGGAACGAACTATACTGCGGGTGGAGCAGCTTTAACAAACGTCAACCCTACATCATCAGGAACAACTGCGTTTACTGATTTTTCTGATTTGACTTTTGGAACAGCTACTGTCACTGCGAGAGGTTGTATGATTTATAATGATACAGCTACTGGCGATCCAGCAGTTGCCGTTTTTGATTTTGGTGGAGACAAAACAAGTACAGCAGGTAGTTTTACAATATCTTTTCCAACCGCAGACGCAAGTAACGCTGTTATTAGAATAGCGTAGGTACCTCATGTCGCTAACTGGCTGGGGTCGAGGCACTTGGGGTCAAGCTGGCTGGGGTTCGGCTATACCTGTAGATATTACAGGTGTTGCGGGCACAGGCGGTGTTGGTTCTTTAACTGTAACAGGACAGGCAAATGTTACAGAAACGGGTGTCGCTGGTACGGGAGCTGTTGGCTCTTTAAGTATTAGTGCGGCAGCAAATGTTTCTGAAACAGGTGTTGCTGGAACAGGTAGTGTTGGTAGTTTAACCGCTACTGGCGCAGCTATTGTTACAGAGACAGGCGTCGCTGGAACAGGTGCAGTTAGCTCATTAACCGTAACAGGACAAGCTAATGTAAGCGAAACAGGAGTAGCTAGTACAGGTGCAGTAGGTAGTTTAACTGTTACAGGTGTTGCAAATATATCCGTTACAGGATTAGCAGGAACCAGCGCTTTAGGCACAGAATCGGTTAGCGGTGATGCTAATGTTACAGAAACAGGAGTTGCTGGTACTACTGCAATAGGAACAGTTGTTGCAAATGGTGTAGCTCTTGTTGGTGTTAGCGGTACAGCATCGACTGTTGCACAAGGCGATGAAACAGTTACTTGTGACGCAAATGTTTATCCAACAACAGTTGCTGGAACAGGAGCAGTTGGATCTTTAACAACAACAACTCAAAACGTTGTTTCTTTAACAGCGGTTATTGGAACAGGACAGGTTGGCGATGTAAGCGCTGTTATAGCTGTAAGCGTTTCAGTTACAGGCGTAGAGGGAACAGGCCAAATCAGTCAGTTGACTGTATGGGGGCCAGTAATTCCAGGACAAGACGCTGAATGGGCTGTGATTGACGATTCTCAAACACCTGGTTGGTCTGAGATAGATGATTCTCAGTCTCCAGATTGGAAGGAAGTGGCATAGATATTGGAAAACAAAAAATATAAAAGCTATAATCAAGAAAGATTGGAGGATCGATAAATGGCAACTTATGTAAATGATTTAAGACTTAAAGAAATCGCTACGGGCGATGAGTCGGGTACTTGGGGAACGAGTACCAATACAAATTTAGAATTAATTGCGGAAGCATGGGGTACTGGCTCAGAGGCCATTACTGGTACTTCGCACACAATTACGATGGCAGATGGTACTGCCGATGCAGCGAGAGCCTTTGCTCTGACGCTGACAGGATCGATTACCGCAACCAATACAGTAACTCTCGCACCGAACACAGTCAGTAAGACTTGGGTAATTCAAAACAACGCAGGTTATCAAGTAACAATATCTCAAGGCACAGGCGCAAATGTCGTCATTCCGAATGGCGGAATTAAGATGGTTGTTACAGATGGCGCTGGAGCTGGAGCAGCAGTAACCGATGTACTCGACCTAACAGGCGGTACAGGTAATGTCGGACTAGGTTCTGGCGCACTCGGTACAGCAATTACGACAGGAACGGATAACGTAGCCATAGGTGAAGCTGCACTTGATGCAGTCACGACAGGATCAACCAACACAGCAGTGGGAGACAATGCTGGTGGAGCAATTACAACAGGAAGTCAAAATGTCACTGTTGGTTCTGCTTCAGGACTTGCTTTAACTACAGGCAACCAAAATGTAATTGTAGGAGAACAAGCTGGAGAATCCTCAACCACAGGAACAGCAAACACCTTTGTAGGTTGTGAATCAGCAGGAAATGCAGATGTTACAGGCGCACACAATGTAGGTGTAGGTAGGAAAACACTCTTTGACTTAACAACAGGCAACAAAAATGTTGCTGCTGGCAGAAGTGCTTTAGAAAATATTACCACAGGAGAATCAAACGTAGCAGTGGGCTATCAAGCCTTAATAACAACTACCACAACAAGCGAAAACGTAGCTGTAGGTGAAGGTGCTGGAGCAGCAAATACAACTGGAACTGAAAATGTATTTATAGGACACGAAGCTGGTAACGATGTAACCACTGGTGCTGGTCATGTTTTTATTGGTTGGAAAGCTGGTGATGCAGTAACAACTGCTTCGCAAAGTACAGCTATAGGCGACCAAGCATTGAGTGCAGCAAGCACTGGTTCTCATAACACTGCTGTTGGTTATAATGCTATGCTGGCAAACACTTCTGGCGCATCAAACACGGCTGTTGGTTCTACAGCTTTAGATGCCAACACCACAGCCAACAACAACACCGCAGTGGGATATGCAGCTTTATCAGCAGCTACCACAGGACATAGCAATACTGCTATGGGTAAAAATGCAGGAGTAGCACTTACAACTGGCGATAAAAACATAGCTATTGGTTCTGATGCTTTAGAATCTCAAACAACAGCAGATAACAACACTGCTGTAGGCACAAGTGCTTTAAATGCCAACACCACAGGCGATGAAAGTGTTGCGATTGGAATGGAGGCAGCAAAAGTAAACACAACTGGAAGTCAGTTAACTGCTGTAGGCAAAGGCGCATTGGCAGCAAATACAACGGCTAGTGCAAACACAGCACTTGGACACCAAGCCATGATTCTTAACACCACTGGAGCAGATAACACGGCAGTCGGAAAAGAAGCCCTTAAAGCAAATACCACAGCTTCAAACAACACAGCTGTGGGTTCTCTTGCTTTAACAGCAAACACCACAGGAGCCAGTAATGTTTCTTTAGGTAAATCTTCTATGGAAGCCAACACAACTGGTGGTTCAAACACCGCAGTAGGCTTTTATGCTTTTGCTGCAAACACCACTGGCGATAATAATACTGCTATGGGTTATGGCGCACTAGATGCAAACACCACAGCAGATAACAACTCCGCAGTCGGCTACAGTGCTTTAACAGCAAACACCACAGGAGAAGATAATGTTGCAATGGGCAGAGGTGCTTTACTAGCAAATACAACTGCGAGTAGCAACACTGCGCTTGGAAAATCCTCTATGGAAGCCAATACCACAGGCGGAGAAAATGTAGCGGTTGGTAAAAATGCTTTACAATCAAACACCACAGGCTCACAGAACGTAGCGGTGGGTGCGAATGCTTTAGACGCTAACACAACGGCAGCAAACAACACGGCAGTTGGCTACAATGCTATGACAGGAACTACCACAGGAACGGCAAACGTAGCGGTGGGTACTGCATCTTTGGTAGCTAACACCACAGGATTAGACACAACAGCAGTTGGATATGCAGCTTTAAACGCACAGTCAGGCAATGGTTACAACACTGCGATTGGTCGAAGTGCTTTAGAGTCTCTTACAACAGGAGAAAAAAATGTTGTGGTTGGCGCACAAGCTATGGATGCTGCTACAACAGCAGACCAATCCGTAGCAGTAGGTTATAACGCAGGAACTGCTATAACGACTGGTGATTTTAATACGGCTATTGGTTATCAAGCATTAAAAACAGCCACGACTGGTCAAAGAAACACTGTCGTAGGACATGAGGCTGGAGAAGCAATGACCACGGGTAGTTATAATGTTGCGATGGGAATGGCTTGTATGGAATCCTTAACAGAAGGCGAAAGCAACGTAGCGGTTGGTTACAATTGCATGAACGCAACGACTACAGGTAATAACAACACCGCTTTAGGAAGAAATGCTGGAACATTATTAACGACAGCAAACCAAAACACAATGATTGGTCAAAATGCTGGTAATAGAACTACAACGGGTGCTTACAATGTTTGTGTAGGCGCAGAAGCAGACACAAGTTCAGCTACCTCAGAAGGTGAAATTGTTATTGGTCGTGATGTAGCTGGTGGCGGTAATAATACAGTTAGATTTGGTCAAGACGGCAACAAAGCAACACTGTCTTTAGATGGTACAGATACCTCTTGGGCAGCAACATCGGATGTTCGTTTAAAAGAAAACATAAAAGATTCAAGTGCTGGACTTGCTTTTATTAATGATTTAAGACCAATAACCTATAATTGGAGAGCTAAGAAAGATGTGCCGCAAGATATGTCTCAATATGAGGAAGGTTCTGAAAAACCAGCGAATGGTATAATTTATGGCGAACAATGTCATGGGTTTATTGCACAAGAAGTCAAAGAAGCTATAGATAACCATTCTGACTCTGTTGTAGAAAACAACAATATTTGGAGTGTTGATCCAGACGGAACGCAACAAATAGCTTTTGGTAATATGATGCCAATGGCTATAAAAGCAATCCAAGAACTCTCGGCAGAAGTTGAGCAATTAAAATCTAAATCACACGACAAGTGTGACAATAACGAGGAATAAAAAATGGCAGTAACTAAAAAGCTAACGAAATCTATTCCCCATGTGAAGTCAAGCAAGGTTGAGCAATGGGATTTAGAAATGACTTATGAGAACGATAGCGAAGGCGATGCAACTTATTACAAGTCTGTATTTAGTCACAGAGCAGTCGCAGCCGATGGTGATTTTACCAAAGCAGGTAAAACTACATTTAATCTGGCAGCACTGACCGCAATGTGTCCTGTATCACAATGGGATGATGTTTTTGCTAGTCAAGTGGATTCAGTAATTACGAATCCGCCTAGTGATCCAGTACCAGACAACGACTTCGCAGTACCTTCTAGTTAAACATGGCTGACAAAGAGGCAGTGCCTGTAGAGGGAACAGATATTGATGTTAATATCTGGACAATGCCTGCGGTGTTCGTATTAGAGACTCGTATGCCAGACGGCATGGTTGAGGACTTAAATACCTATCTTGACGATCTTAGAGAACAAGCAGATAAAGAATCTTTGGCCCATTCATTGGTAGGACAGATTGCTCATGGTGAGCAACTAAACATGGACCCAGAACATGAGAAGGTTAGACAGTATTCTAAGTTTGTAACTTTGTTAGGTGCTCAATACATTAATCATTTTATGAAAAGCACAGGACAATCTTTACCTAAAAATAGACAAGTTGCGATAGACGAAACCTGGTCGGTGCATAGTTATGCTGGTGATTACAACCCAATACACGATCACGGCACTAAAACGATTATGGGTATATCAACGACTTGTTGGACTAAAGTACCACAACAAATACTGGATCAACCTGCTGCCGGAAGCCCTATGTATAACAAATACGAAGCGTCTGGTGCTTGTGATGGATATCTAGCATTTAACTATGGTCGTAATGAAATAATGAATGTAGAACGATTGAGACCACCACAATCTTTTGAAGTACAGCCCGAAGTTGGAAAGTTATACATTTTTCCATCCTGGCTTTCTCACATGGTTTATCCATTTAGAGGCGAGGGGGAAAGACGAACCGTGGCCTCAAATCTTAATTGTTGGGAAGTTGAAGAGGCAGCATGAGCAAAATCAGCATAGCTCAAGTGAATGCTAAAATAGAAAGCCACATGGCGGTTAGTGCAGAGCGTTGGCTTGAAGTTATTAACAGAGTTAAAAGACTGGAACATTTTATAGTGGCTACACTAATTACTTTGGTAATTGGCATGGCCGGAATAATTTTTGGATAACGGAGAAAAAATATGCAAACATTTGCAAATATAGCAGCAATCATTATGACGATTGTTACAACTTGTAGCGTAATAGCGATGATTACTCCAACCCCTCAAAGAACAGGTTGGATGAAAAGTCTTTACAAGATTATAGATATAGGTGCTTTAAACTTATGGAAAGCAAAAGATAAATAATATAGGGGAATTGAGATATGAATGAGAGAATTTTACGAACACGGAAAAATATCTAAAGAAGCATACGATGATTATGTCTTCTATAAAAAGGCATTTTGGATTTGTTTTAGTTATGTGCTATGGGATCTATTTAGATCTTTTGGGTGGCTTTAATGTACGAATACAACTGTGAAGTTACAAGAGTAGTCGATGGAGACACGGTTGATGTAATCATTGACTTAGGTTTTGATATATTTTACAAAAGCCGTGTTCGCCTCTACGGCATTGACACACCTGAGTCCAGGACTAGGGATAAAGACGAAAAAGTCAGAGGCCTAATGAGCAAACAGTATTTAATTGACGAGCTTTCTAAAGGCCAAGTTGTCATAAAAACCCATAAAGATAAGAAAGGTAAGTTTGGAAGAGTTCTTGGCGAAATGTATGTTGCAGATTGTAATATAAACCTAATGATGGTTGATGATCATTTAGCCGTAGAGTACAAAGGACAAAATAAAAAAGAAATTGAAAAAGAACACATTGTTAACAGAGATGTGTTAATAGCAAAAGGAAAATTTGATCCAAAAAGCGTATGAAAAAATATATTCCATTGCTTGCTGTATTTTTGTTTGTGAATGATGCACAAGCAGATCAGACGGGTGACTGTACTGCTGGTTCTCAGTATTGCGAACAAAACTCGATGACCACCACATCGACTACGACTACAACCAATACAAATACAAATACCAATACAAACACCAACACCAACAACAATACAAATACCAACACCAATACGAATACCAACACTACGACCACTACTGGAACGAATACAAATACCAACACCAACACCAATAATAATACCAACACGAATACCAGTACATCGACTGCTACAAACACAAATAGCAACACAAACAACAATACTTCAACTTCTACTGCTACAAACACAAATAGTAATACGAATACCAGTACATCAACTGCAACCAGTACGAACAGTAATACAAATGTAAATACTTCGACCAGCTCAAACACAAATACAAATAACAATGTAAATACTTCGACCAGTACAAATACAAATAACAACAACAACACATCGAACAATACGAACAGCAATACGAATATAAATACATCGACATCAAGCAACACCAATAAAAATGTAAATGAATCGACTTCTACATCGAATGTTCAAACCAATAACAAAAATGTAAATGAAAACAAAAGTACATCTGATAACACCAATCGAAATATTAATGAATCAAAGTCTGAACAAACCATTAATCAAAACATCAAAACTGAAGCACCGCCTGCTTCTGCGATTGCACCAAGTATAATGAGCTATAGCCAAGACTTATGTACTGTAGGTCGATCAGGTGCTTTTCAAGGCCAAGTATTTGGTTTGTCTGCTGGCAGAACCGTTAGAGATACAAATTGCGAACGATTAAAATTAGGAAAGTATTTATACGACATGGGCATGAAAGTAGCGGCCGTTGCCATCATGTGTCAAGACGTTAGAGTATTTAGTGCTATGTATATGGCTGGCACGCCTTGTCCATACGAGGGCAAAATAGGGGAAGAAGCAAGAGTAGCTTGGGCAGCAAACCCTAAAGATCGCCCAGACTACAAAGAAGCAAAAGCCAGTTATGTTGCTAAATGCGTTAGAACTGAAAATTCTGCTGGGCAAAATAAATCAAGATTAACTTGTAAACGTGAATTTGATAAGGGCAGTTAGTTTATCTGCATTATTTTTTGTTTCTACAATTAATGCTGGATATATATACGAAGCCAATCAGTCTCTTATTAATTTAAAAACAAATTATATAGCCACTTCTAATAACATGGCATCAGGAGATGACCAGGTTTCCAGTGCTTTTAATTTAGACTTTACGTTTACATTTTATGGCGAAGACTTTACATCCGCTCGAATGGCAACCAATGGCTGCCTGCATTTTAAAACAAGCGGTGCGTACTGTAACGATTACACCCCAGATCCTTTAGCTGGGCAACACACTTATACGCTTTATCCTTTTTGGACTGATCTAATACGAGACAATGGTTCTAGCGTATTGGCTAGAAATTTTACGGATAAGACTGTATTTGGTTGGTATAACTTACGAGAATATAATAGAGGCAATACAGACAATTCTTTTGAGGTCATACTTTGGAAGTCAGATGACAGCTTTGAATTTAGATACGGCGGTTTAAACATCATTAATCACGATGTATTGATTGGTGAACAAGGCAGTTCAAGCGAATCATACACTTATTTGTACCACGATGAATGCAGCACAGGCACAACAAACGTTGCAGGCACTTGTGTCAACACAAATTGGAACAGCACGTCTTTTAATACGTTATTGGAAAATGGTGGAAGTTTATATGGTGTCGGTTCTGGAAACGGATTAGACTGTAGTAATCCCCTAAACGATACCGCATGTACCGGATATCAAGCAGCTTTTTTAACACAACAATGTGATTTAGATGGACTGTATTCTACTCAGTGCCCTAACTATTGGGACGATTTATTTGATTACGAGTGCTCGTTGGACGCACAATATTCTCCTGCGTGTGCTGGGTACATGGTCGAAACATTTGTTGAAGATACCTATTATCAAGACGATATGTTTGGTTATGACGATTATCAAGACGACCAGTATGGATATTATGATCCTTTTGAAGAAGAAGATTATTACTTTGAAGAAGAACCTATATATATTACTGAGTTACAAGGGATAGAGTTTTATGAAGAAGAATTATATTTTGAAGAAACATTGTTTTTTGAAGAAGAATACTTTGATCCATTTATAGAAGAATTTGATTTAATTGTTGAAGAAGAGCTTATTCCATTAAGTTATATTGAAGAAGAAACATATATACAACATATATACGAAGAATTAATACCAATAGAAGAAACTTTTGTAGTTAATTACGATTTGCCTAGACTGGATAATGTTTTACTTGATTATTTTGAATACGAAGAACACATTGAAGAATACATAGAAGAAGAAGTGATTGAGTATCTAGAGTTTGAAACGATAGAAGAAATAGAGGAATGGATTGAACAAGAAGAAACGGAAGAAATATTGGAAGAACTTGCTCTTTTGTCTGATGTTGAAGATGGAGACCTGGAGGATACAGAAACAGCTGAAGAAGAAATACAAGATCGAGAAGAAAATATCGAGATTGTTGTCGCAGAGAATGAAGAGAAAAAAGACAACAAAAGAGCAGAACAATTAAATGTTGTAGCTAACAGTATTATTGCAGCAAGTAACAGTGTAAGTGGTACAACTGCTGGAACATCTGGACAGGCCACAGGTACATCTATGTCATCAGGAGGCTCCTACGCTTCTTCTGTGGCTTCTGGTGGCGTTTCTAACCCTACCAGTACAGCAGTGGCTAGTTCAGCGTCAGGAGGCGGTATAAGCACCAGTAATTCGCCTAGCATCTCAGCTCAAGTTGCAAGTTCTGCAATGCAGACTCAACAAGTGCTTAGTTCGTTTAATGCCGACAGCAGTGTTGGAAGTACAATTGTTTCGCAAAACACAACAGTAGGAGATACCAACAGTGGTAGTAACGTAGCTGTAGGTTCAACCACTACAACAACTACTGAAACGAATACAAGCAGTAGTGTTGCAAGTAACACAAGTAGTGGTAATACAGGAGTTAGCGATACTATAGTTGATAGCAATACATCAGTTAGTCAATCAGATGCAGATGTTATTGCAGATCAAATCGTTGCACAGAACATAGAAGATCAACAAGAACAATTGGAACAACAACAACAAGAAACAGGTGAATACGCAGATGAATCTCAGTTAATTGGATACATGGCTTATGTCCCAGGGTTTAGTGCTTATAGTCAAGTTGAAGTTCCTCAACCTAGTGTTTGGTACGAACCTGAGATAATATATGGTAATGTTAATATTCCAGACAACAACTCAGCATTTGGTGGATTGTATGGAAATAGTTTAACTGGAATGAATAATTTAATTAATATGCAGCCTAATTTATAAAATGGCAGTAAAAAGAAAACGAAAAAGAGCTAAAGCAATACCCAGAACCACAGGTAAGGGCGGTAATTATCGCAAAACAAAAGCTGGCGCAGGCATGACTAAAAAAGGAGTCAGAGCCTATAGAAAAAAGAATCCTGGATCTAAGTTAAAAACTGCGGTTACAGGTAAAGTTAAAAAAGGAAGTAAAGCCGCAAAAAGACGAAAGTCTTATTGCGCAAGGTCTTTAGGACAACTGAAAAGAAGTTCTAAAAAAACTAGAAACAACCCTAATTCAAGGATTAGGCAAGCAAGAAGAAGATGGAAGTGTTGATATGTCAAAACAAGGTTTGTATGCAAATATACATAAAAAAAGAAAAAGAATAGCTGCGGGATCAGGCGAAAAAATGAGAAAGCCTGGTTCTAAAGGCGCTCCAACCGCTAAAGCTTTTAGAGATTCAGCAAAAACAGCTAAAAAAATGAAAAGCGGAGGGTTTATCGCTAAAGGTTGTGGCAAAGTTATGCCGAACCGAAGAAAATTAACTAAAATATATTAGGAGTAAATATGGATTGGTTCCAAAGTAAGACAACGCAACTGATTGCATTGGCTGGTATTGTAAGCACATTAGCTGGCTTTGGCTATACAGGTGCAACGTATGTTAATCGCATAGAGAATCTTGAATCTAAAATGACTCGTTATATTAATGAAATTGATGCGCTTGCGGATCAAGTTACGGCATTGGACAAGAATGTTGTTGCAGTCGGTGAGCAAATTAAATCATTAAATGTTGAGACACAAGATTTAAGTCCGATTAAAAATGACATTGTTGCAATGCAAACAAGCATTGCAGGTATTAACTCAAGCATTGATTCTATGTATGATGATGTGCAAAGTTTAAAAAACAAAAACGATAACCCATTGGCGAATTAATATGAGTGACGATCAATATCATCCAAGTAGCAGATTCGGTGGCGACATGTCTCGAAACGAAGTTGAGATGGACTTATCCAAGTTCATGGAAATGCTTCAAGAGAATGCTTCACTTAAAGATCGAATTAGAGAACTTGAAGACAAAAAGAACGACAACCCTTACCAAAAGTTTATTTTCGTAGCACAGGCTATAGACAGTTGGAGAATTATACCCAGAGCTTTCTTGGCGGTGTATATGTATTTACTGTATTTCACAACCTTTTGGTTTATGGATTTAGCAGACCCCACTTTTGAACAGTCTGGTTTAATATCAATCGTTGTTGGTGCTGGAGCAGCATGGTTTGGACTCTATACCAATAGTCATAAAAAAACATAATGTCTAAAAAGAAAAAAAGAGATTATGCAAGCGAATATAAAAATTATCACTCTAGGCCAGAACAAAAATTAAATAGGGCCGCAAGAAATAAAAGCAGAAATGAATTAAAGAAAAAAGGCAAAGTAAGAAAAGGCGATGGAATGGATGTACATCATATAGATGGAAACCCTAGAAACAGTAAAAAAAGTAATTTAAGGGTTATTCCCAAAAAGAAAAATAGATCATTTAGTAGAGTATAAGGAGTAAATTATGTCTTGGTATGCAAAAAAAATAGGTTTAACAACTTGGTTTAAAACAAAATTTCTTGGTTACAAGGAAAAAAAAGTTCGTGCAAGAGATGAAGATGGAAAGTATGTGGGTGACGATAAATCAACGCCTGATGTAAACGAAGCATATACTACTGTTGCAGTAAAATCTAAAAAGTAAACTCAATTATGGGTTTTCCTTTTGAAATTATAACCATGCTTGGTTCTACTTTGTTAAGTAGTTTGCTTAGTATTTGGTCGCAAAGCCGTAAAGCCAAAGCGGAAGAACAAAAACTTTTGATTACAAGAGGCGAGTTTGAGATAAAAGCTAGGCAACAATCTTTAAGTCATGGGCTAAAAGACAAAGGATTTGCTTGGACTAGAAGAATAATTGCACTGACTGCTATATTTGCAATTGTGCTTTTGCCAAAACTTGTTGCTGTATTTTATCCCGATGTAGACGTAACTGTTGGATATACGAACTGGCGTCCAGGTTTTATGTTTTTTAGAGAAGGACGAGAGGTTTTTGAATGGATTACATTTCAAGGTTTGGTTATAACTCAATTAGATACCAATTTAGTATCGGCTATAATTGGTATGTACTTTGGTGGTAGTTTGGTAAAACGATAAAGGTTATTATATAAAAATGGCATTATCTAAATACATATTAAGACCTGGTATCGATAGGGAAGGTACTGAGTATAGCAATGAAGGCGGTTGGTTTGATGCCAACCTAGTTCGCTTTCGTAAAGGTTTGCCTGAAAAAATAGGTGGTTGGACCAAAGATATTTCTAATTCTTTCTTAGGCCTGTGTAGAGCGCTGCATGCTTGGGTTGATTTAGACACCACAAAGTTTTTAGGCTTAGGAACCACTTTTAAATATTACATTTTATCAGGAGACACCTATAACGATGTCACTCCCATAAGAGCTACAACATCTGCTGGAGATGTGACTTTCTCTGCGACAAATGGTGATGCAACGATTACTGTGGCCGATACAGCACACGGCGCAGTAAAGAATGATTTTGTTACTTTTAGTGGTGCAGCATCTTTAGGCGGCAACATAATTGCTGCTGTATTAAATCAAGAATACCAAATAGCAACGATTGTTAATGACAATAGTTACACCATTGAAGCAAAAGATACGTCTGGCGCTACAGTCACTGCTAATGCGAGTGATTCAAGCAATGGTGGATCGAGCACTGTTGGAACATACCAAATTAATGTAGGAACGGACGATTATGTCCCTGGTTCTGGTTGGGGCGCAGGCACTTGGGGAGGTGGAACTTTTGGATCCGTTAGCGCATTGTCTGCAATTAACCAATTAAGATTATGGTCACACGATAATTTTGGCGAAGATCTTCTTATGAATGTTCGTGCAGGCGGTATTTATTATTGGGACACCAGTGCCAAAACATTGGGAACAGACAGAGCTGTGGCTTTGAGTGATTTATCAGGCGCTAATTTGCCTCCTACAAAAGCGCTTCAAGTATTGGTCAGCGACATTGACAGGCATGTTATTTGTATTGGAGCCGATCCCTTAAATGACGGAGGAACAGCTAGGACTGGATCAATTGACCCTATGTTTATTGCTTGGTCTGATCAAGAAAACGCAGCCGAATGGGAACCAAAACTAACAAACACTGCTGGATCTTTTAGATTGTCATCAGGATCATCCATTGTTGGCGCATTAAGAGCAAGACAAGAAACGCTTGTTTGGACAGATAATTCGTTATATTCAATGACATATGTCGGTTCTCCCTATACTTTTAGCACAAACTTGGTTAATGAAGGCGTGGGTTTGGTTGGACCTAAAGCTTCAATCAATGCACCCGATGGCGTGTTTTGGATGGACATGAAAGGATTTTATTTTTACAACGGCGCTGTGGCAGCGTTGCCATGCTCTGTGCATGATTATGTTTTTAGCGATCTAAACATTACTCAAGCATATAAAGTGTTTGGTTTTCTAAATAAAGCGTTCAATGAGGTCGGTTGGTATTATTGTTCAAGCGACAGTTCTGAGATCAATCGTTATGTTGTTTACAATTATCTTGAAAAAACTTGGTCAATTGGCCAGTTATCAAGACATGCTTGGTTGGACGAAGGCGTTGAAGATTATCCTAGAGCAACCGGAACAGATACTTACAACTACTTATACAAACATGAAACAGGCAACGACGCAGATGGATCACCTATGGATAATGTTTATATTGAGTCCAGTAGCATGGACATACAAGAAGGAGATTACTATACGTTTGTAAATCGAATTATTCCTGATATTCGTTTTACAGGCACAAACAGTGGCGCAGCTATGAATGTTGTATTGAAAAAGAAAAACTTTCCAGCTGAAAGTTTAAGCACTGCATCGACCACTTCTATTACTTCTTCGACCACTAAAATCAACACAAGAGCCAGAGCCAGACAAGTTGCAATACGTTTTGAGTCAGACGATGACAATTCTGCTGGATTAAGAGAAGGGTTAGGATTTCGTGTAGGAGCCACTAGAATGGAAATCAGGCCTAACGGTAGGCGTTAGTGGCAAAACTTCTTGAAACGAGGCTTCCTGGCGCTGTAGGAGAGGTTTCGCCTGAACTATACAATCGTTTAGTTCGTATTTTAGAGTTAAACTTAGGCGGATTTGATCCAACGGCAACACCGCAATACACCTTAACAACGCTTTCAGAAAACAAATTTAACCCTGGCGATGTCATTTGGAACCTTAATGCAGGCAGTTTACAAGTTTTTGATGGCTCTAAATGGTATGACATTTACTCTGGGACCACTAGAGGAGTCAGCGCAACAGGAGCTGTTGGTTCGCTTTCGGTAAGTACGAATGGGGCAATATCCGTTGATTTATAACTTAAAACATAGATATACTATAGAGATTCTCGGCTCGTGGGATCTTCGCAAACTTATGTGATGCGAAAATGAGAGAAGACATTGCAGAACAATTAGGCGTAACTCCAACACCAAGTGGTTTGGAAGTTCTTTTGCGTCAATCCGAAAACAATAAAATGGCCAGTGGCGGCATTGTGAACATGGCCAATGGCGGCGCTGCACTTAGTGTTTTATCTGGAATGTTAAATCCTGGCGGTTCAGGAGGATCTCAATTTGACCCATCAGGAATGTTAACAGCGGGTGCAAATGCATTGACTGGAGGTGGTTTTGGTGTTGTTAAATATCTTGCTGAGATTTTAAACAATAGACAATCTTCAAATCCTTTACCAAATCCTTTTCTCGATTCAGATTCATCTGTTAGGCCTGTAGACCTTATGTCTGCTGGTCCTTCTTACTATGGTTCTATGATGAGAATGTCTTCAGGCGTAGGAGAATTCCCTGGCGGAAAAGGCGGAGGCAAGGGCGCTGGCGGACTACAAGGTATATATCAACGAAAGATTAGAAAAGAAAATCGTAAATTAAACAGATTAATTGACAGATTTGCAGACACGCCCTTTGCACAAACAGTAATGAATTTTGTAAACAGAAAAAAAGAACAAGGTTTTGGATCGGGTGCATACGATGCATTTGATAGAGTGGCTGCAAGCCCTCCAATCAGTTATGCTTCTAGCACAGGCGTGCCTAGAGATTTACTTAATTTTAAAGAACTGAAAGAATATTATAAAAAACACGGCACTTTTATGAAAGAAGGAGCGCCTGTACCACAATATGGGGATGATTAATGGCTACTGATCAAACAATTGGATTACCACCTCTAGGAGGATTTTCTGGTACTGACGACGTCAGTGATGCGGCGGTTATGGCCGCAATAATTGAAGCTTACGGAGGAGGTTCACTTAGCGGTACAGATGATCCAGATATTCAAAACGAATTATTTGAAGAAATTATTGCCATGCACAGCAACCCCGAAGACATGGAAAACTACATTGGAACCAGAGAAGAAGTTATTGAACTTTTAACTCCAGCAACAATGGAAGAGATTACAGTTACTGAGAAACCTCCATTCGGTTACAGGGCTTTAAGTTTGTACGATGATATTATTGATGAATTTAAAAATATAACTGATAAAAAAACCACTGAAAGTTTTGTTACAGATCCTGAAAACACTATTGGGATTACAAGCCTTCTTAGTCCTGGTATAGAAACCATTAATGAAAATATTATAGACCCAATTAAGAAATATGCAGGTCCAGTTTCAGAATATTATGGCATAACCGATACTTTAGAAAATTTTGCAGACACAGTTAACGAACGGTTTAGAAATGCTGGAGATGCTGTTAAAAGACAGTTATATGAAATTTATGGAAACGAACCTTGGTTTGAAGGAGAATATCCTGTTAGTGAACCTACTTTTGATACAGATAAACTAGGCATAAGGGAAGGTGGAATATCTGGTCTTGACCCTGATGATATACCAAACGCTGGCAATCTTGATATTGACGACCAAGGCAATATTATTAGCACAGCAACAACCGATGGAACAGATAGCGGAACAACTGACGGAACTGGTGACGAAACTGGTGATGAAACTGTTGAAGGTGAAGACGGCGGAATCAAAGGCATGTTATCCAAAGCTTACGACAAGCTTGGAATACAAGGAATTTTAGGCATACTTTCATTGCTCGGTCTTGGCCAGTCAATAGGACAATCAGGACGAGAAGATTCTATGGGTGGAGGTGGCATTGGATCATTTAGTTCTGGTCAATTTGATCCATATGGATTAGGAGCCACTGCAAATTACGGCGCTATGCCTGGAGGCGGTGTCGGACAACCAATGTATTTACCAAATACAAATGCACCGATTTATTATCCATTTGCTTCTGAAGTCACCAAACAATACAACGCACAACAAGGCGGACCGTTCTCGTTTACAGCAGGGCCACCACCAGGAGCAATGATTCAAAACCTAACATCACAAAGAATCCCTGGGGTTCAATATGTGGCTGAAGGAAAGTTTATAAGGCGCAATGGATTAACCGAAGGTCCAGGCACTGAAACCAGTGATGATATACCAGCCATGTTATCCGATGGTGAGTTTGTGACCAATGCTGAAGCGAACCGAGGCATTGGTGCAATGGCATTGCTCAATCAAGGCATGCCAAAAGAGGTTGCAATGGACCCAGAGCAACAACGATTAGCAGGCGCTAGACAAATGTATTTACAGCAAGCCATGGGACAACAGTTGGCTAAACAAATGAGGAACCGATAATGACGACTTTATCAACCACACAAGCAATATATCCACAAGGCATAACCGCACCACAGGCAGGTTATAAGTTTTACCAACCTTACTATGAAGACTACACAAGGAGATTAGGCGCAGGTGTATTCGGCACACCAGGTGGTGTAGGCGGCTTAATTAATCAGCCTCAAGACATTCCATTGCAACAAACGGCAGGAATGACTCCATTAATGATGATGGCTAGACAAGGGCTTATGGGAGCCGGTCCTTATACGCCTGCTTATAAAACTTCTGCTCAACTAATGGATGAAGCCGCTGGAGGGTACCGGGCTTCAACAGGTGGGTTTGATCCGTCAAGAATGATTTCTCCATATTACGATCCATTTGAAAGCCAAGTTATAGATGACACATTAAGCAGAATGAGAAAAACATCTGCTCAACAAGACATTGCAGGCCGTGCACAAGATGTAAGCAGCGGCGCTTTTGGCGGTTCCAGAAGCAGATTGTTAGCAAAAGAAAGACAAAGAGAGTCGGATCGAGGCATCATGCAAGCACTTGCTGGCATCAGAAGTCAAGGATTCCAAAGCGCTAGAGATGCAGCAATGGCTGAAAACGCTAGGCGTATGGCTGCCATGAGTGGTGCTGCTGGAGGCTTGGGCGGTATCGCAGGACAAGTTCTAGGGTTAGGCGGTCAACGACAACAAGAAATGATGAATTATTTGCAAATGATGGATCAATTTGGACGAGGAGGAAGAGACATTTACGAAACAGGTCTAAGCCGAATCCAAGACGCAGCCATGAGAAAAGCACAAGAGCCTTGGGAAAGAATCATGAAAGGCATGGCAATCTTGCAAGGCATGAAGCCAGGTGAGTTGATTGGCGGATACGACACTAAAATATATCAACCTCAAATGTATCAACAACCGACGAGTGCTGGAAAAACTGTTCAAGGCATTGGTAGTTTGTTAGGTCTTGGTAAAGGCATAGCTGATATTTACAATATCTTTAATCCAAAAGATGTAGCCACGGGCGGTTTTATGGAAAAACCTAAAGACTACAAAGATGGCGGTATTGTCAGTGGGATTGTTCCAGTCAATATGCAAGACGGTGGTGATGCAAGTGTTGAGCAACAATTAAAAGAACTTCCTCCTGAAGAACGACAATCTGTATTAGATTTTATTAAAGAAAATCCGCTTGATGCAGCAGCTTTGGCATCTTTAGCAATTCCTGTAGCGAGATGGGCAGGAGCGGCACGTTTGGGTACAAGCGCTGCTGGTAGATTGTTTTTGGGTGGAAAAAAAGTAAAAGCAAAAATTAAAACAATTGACGGAAAGAAAAAAGTTCAATCAAAAGCTGGGGATTATTATGATGTAGATTCTCCGCAAGGCAAATCAATACTAGCTGGAAAAACAGAAACCACTAGAGGTTTGGTTGGAAGAGCAAGAGATCTTATTATGAGAAATAAATTAACATCTGGTCTTCTTGGGGCGGCTGGTGTAAGTAGGTTATTTGACGGCGGTGAAGAAGAGGCAGAAGAAGTGTTGGCAGATCCTGATGCAGAGCTTGAAAAACTTAAAGAAATTGAAAGAGTAAAACAAGAAGAACTCAGAGAAAGAGAAAAAAGCAGAATTTTCCAAGACATCGTTAGCACCACAGGTCGCCTTGGTGAAATGATGAATGCTCCAGGCACGAGAGAAGTTAATCTTGCTGATGCAGCCAATATCTTTGCAGAAGAAAGAATGGGTCTTCCTCAGTCTGATCAAGCCAAAGAAATTGAAGAACTGTCTAGAATGTCAGGGTATAGTCCTAAAGAGTTGATGGATATGACTGATTTGTATCAAGGTAAGGTTGTAAACAAAGAAGACTTGAAAACACAGTATATAAACACAGCTTTTGAGCGGTTCGGTGTTAACTTTGAAAAACACCCAGAGCACATTGATATGGGTGGAAGTAAAACAGGCGCACAAATTAGATTAGAAATCATGAATATATTAAACATGATGGGCACAGATGAGCTGACATCAATGTTAAAAAATATTAATGTGCCTACAGTTATAGAAGACTAATGCCTGTAACAGTAAAAGTAGGCGGACAGCTTTTTACTGTCAATAGCACAGACGATCCAGAAATCGCTAGAAAAAAAGCAAGACGAGAGTTAAGAAAAAGAACAGGTGATTACTCAGCATTGGGCGAAACTTTTGTAAAAGGTCCAATCTATGGAATAACCACAGGTTTAATTCAAGGGCCTGTTGAGTTGGCAACGACTGCATATGATTTGGTTAAAGGAACCGACTATACATCTGATGTCACAGATTATTTTGAAAAAGTTAAGATAGAAAAACCAATCAGTACAGCTGGAAATATATCTTCTGCTTTATTTCAGTTTGGAGCACCAGCAAGTATAGCAACCAGGATGGCTCGTAAAAGTTTACTTAGGCCAAAGACTGGAAAGCTATTTGATCAAAGAAGTAAATATGTCACAAAGCCAACCTTTATAAAGCACACAGTTGCGCCAGTAGCAGCGGCTGATTTTGTTGCAACTACAGCAGATACTCCAGAATTAGGCATTGTCAAAGGAATGTATGACAAAATGGATCCAAACTTTTTTGGACCCAGCAATCCACAAAATGAAATAAATCTTTTAGATGAAAAAATTAATGCGTCAAATCGAATTGCTCAAAGATTTAGAGTAGGCGCAGAAGGTGCATTAATTATGTTGGGTTTGCCAGCACTTTGGAAAGGTTTAAAAGCAGCCGGCGCTGGTGCTGCTAAAGTGGCAGGACAATCTGAATCAGCAATGTCTGCTGCTAGATGGATGCAAGACAAAAAAAATAATTTAAGAAACATCATGGATGAAGGTCAAATGAGAGGAGATAAGTTGTATAAAACACTTTCAAAGTTTCGCCCACAAGGTGCTTTCACAACTGTTGAAGCAGCAGAAGCAAAAGCAGCAAAGACTGCTGCTGTTAATAAAGAGTTAACTCAATTGGAAAACAATTTAGGAAACTTATGGGGCGGTTTTAAATGGCTTAATAAAAGCGGAAAAATGTCAAAAGATGAACTAGTGGATGTGGCAGACAACATTAGAAGAGCAACTTATGGAGTAGAAAAAAAAGTCCGAGATGAGGCTGTAGAAAATCTCAAAAGAATTGATGAACAATACATGACAAAGAAAAATTGGTTTAAAACTGTAACAGAAGATGTCAATCCAAAAACAAAAGAAATAACATGGAAAGAAGAAATATCACCCAAGTTTTCATTTTCTAAAAATGCACAAAGAACTCGAACACAAATTGATTCTTTAAGTAAAGAGCTTCTTAAAAACAAACAATATTTACCAGGTGGTTATGCTGAAGCAATTGAGGCAAATCTTGAAAGATATGGTTATCAGGCTTATCGAGCTTTTATTGATAATGTCGATCATGTGGTTCCATACAACAGTGCCAAATGGAAAAGCGCTAGGGAAGAACTAATAAAAAATCAAGTTGTAAAGCTAACAACACAAGAAATTTCTAACATTAAACCAGAACAAGTACAAAAATTGTTAGAAGAAAAAGCAGATGTAGTGTTAAGAGATTTGTTAAAGAAAAGAAATTTTGACAATGCTTTTATGGTACCAGAAATGTCTTTAGATGGCGTGAAAGTAGGTCTTTTAAAAGACAAAACACTTCAAAACTTGCCAGAGTTAAGGCGTTTTTTAGGTCAGATAACGGGTAAGAAAGGTGACGCAACGGAAAGAATTGCAGAGTTTCAAATGCAAACCACAGCTACAATTGAAAATTTAGCAAAAATGACATCGAGCATGCGTTACCTAGACGATGTTGCTGACATTAATCAAAGATTAATTGGTCAAAACAGTAACAAAAGATTTTTATATGACAACATTGACGATGTTCCAGAAAACATTAGAGCTGGCTTTCTAGACGAGTTTGGAATGCCAGTTACAATACCCGATGAATTAAGGTTTGGCCCAATTGCTGGAAAAATTACAACTCAAGGCATGGCCGATGCTTTGATTGGTTCACAAAGAGGATGGTTGGAACAAGCTCCTGGCGTTATGGGAAAAGCTTGGGCTGGTTTTTTGGGGTCAAAAGGTTTAATTCAAAAATTTAAAACTGTATACAGTCCGATCACTCAAGTCAGAAACGCAACCAGTGCAGCTTTATTTGCTGTAATGAATGGAAACGTAGCCAGTGGGAAGACTTTGCAAGATTCTATGATGATAGTATTTGACATGTTAAAAAAGACACAAGGAACAAACATGTCGTCTTATTATGCCAATGCTCAGAAAAAAGGAGTGGTTCAATCGGGTGCAAAAATTGGAGAGATTGACAGTCTTTTAGACGATGCAGTTAAAACAATGGGCATCGGAGAAAACAAAGGTATATTTAGCAGAGCTTATAAAGCACAAAAAAACGATCTCTTTACCAGGCTCTATGTGGGTTCGGATGATTTGTGGAAGATAGCCAGTTGGGAAATGGAAAAAGGAAGATTGTTAAGGGGCTTTGACAATGCTGTTGCTAAGAATGCTGATTTTGTTATGCCCTCTAGTTACTACAGAGATCTTAGTCCAAAAGTTTTTAGAGAAGTTGAGAAAGCTGGAGGGAAATGGAACAACCTAAGTCCCAAATTAAAAAATGAAGTGATTGAAGAAATGGGTGCAGGCATTGTAAGAAACACTGTGCCTAACTATTCAAAAGTACCAGAGTTTATCCAGTCGTTAAGAAGAACGCCTTTCGGTAACTTTATTGCGTTTCCAGCTGAAACCATAAGAACTTCAGTTGCATCTACGTCTAGAGCGATTGATGAAATTGCAAGCGGTGTCCCAGAGTTGGCTGAGATTGGCATGCGTCGATTGATGGGCAACATGGCTGTTATGTATGGCATTCCAAAAGCAACTTACGAATTTGGTAAGTACATGACGGGTGCTGACGATGAGCAAGTACAGGCCTATAAAAGAAGTTTTGCAGCACCTTGGGAAAAGAATGCTGATCTTGTTCCAATGCGAACCGACAAAGATGGCAATATCGTAGAGTTTTTCAACTATTCTTATACCAACCCTTATGAGTATTTAAGAGGTCCTATAAACGCTGTTTTTAATGCAGTGCAAAACGGAGAGACTAGAGGCGATAAATTAAATGAAATATTAATGCAAGGCATTGTGGGAACAAGAGACAATCCTGGGGCAATCATAGAATACTTAGAACCTTTTGTTGGCGCTTCGATTGCAACCAATATTGGTTTAGATTTAGCAAGAAACACAACTTATGCTTCTGGCTCTGCTCAACGAATATGGAACTCAACCGATGACGCTGGTTTGGTTTCTCAAAAAATACTTGCTCACGTTGTTAATTCTGCTGCGCCTCCAATTTTACCGGCAACAATAAAGCCTGGAAGGCCTGGAGACATGGGTCCTTTGTTTTGGAAAGATTTACCTAGAGCAACATTAAATACTCTTGGTCTTGCAAACACGCCTTTAAACTCAAAAGGAATTAGACCAAACACTTACGGACAAATTGCCGAATCTTTTACAGGATTAAAAACCATTAAACCTACCATTGAAAGAACCTTGGGGTTTAGGGCGCTTGATGCCAAAGAACAAATGAGAGAAGCAGTGTCTTATTACACGGCTGCGGTAAGCAATCCAAATATATTAAATCCAGAAGAACATGTTAAGGCTCTAATGAAAACAAACGAAGCTAGGTTTGAAGCTGTTAAAGATTTATCTATGGCTATTGAGGATGCAAAATCACTGGGCGCAAGCGAAAATGAAATTTATGAAGTGCTTAAAGAGAAGAAAATATCTAAGCCTGAAGCAATTATGAACCATACATTTGTTCCTTATTATCCGTCTGCTTATCAAATTGAAAGAGAACTGCAAAAAGAAGGGGCAAAATTCCCAGAAGAAGAACTCAGACAATCGTTTATAGAAGAAATCAGACCGACGTTGCCAAATGTTGGTGCGCCTACATTTACGGCTCCAGCGCAACCAGGGAGAAGATTAACTGCTTTTGATAAAGCCCGAAGAGATCCAGAAGGTTCAGCGGCAGTTCTGTTGCGACAGAAAGAACTTGAAAAGCTTATGGGAATCTAGTGCGAAGACGCAGAGGGAGAAGCAAGTACGGTGCGATTCGTGTTGAATACGATGGCCATAAATTTGACAGCAAACTAGAAGCCGCTAGATACAAACAGCTCAGACTGATGGAGAAGGCCGGTGAAGTCAAAGACCTGGAGTTACAACCCAAGTTTCCGTGTGAAGTCAATGGCAAGAAGATATGCACTTACATCGCAGATTTTCGTTACAAACTAAGAAACGACAAAGAAGTGGTGGAAGATGTGAAGGGCGTGGAAACGGCTGTGTTTAAACTGAAGAAAAAACTGGTCGAAGCACTGTACCCAGATGTCACTATTGAGATCGTGAAGAATCCTCGGTTCTTTGTGATTTCTGATTTAGTTGACACAAAGTAGAAAATCATTGTAGAATCCAATCTCATTTAAATTAATTTGGAGAAAACAATGAAAAAAGAAATAGAAATCAAATGGTCTAAGAAAGAAGTTATCGAAAGACCCCGTTTGTGTCTTGGATCAGCCAAAGGCAGATTTAAGGAGAGAGAGCCAATAGGAGGCACATATAAAGTTGATGTGTATCACTGGGAAGATTACAGGCTTGAAAAAGAATTGGTTGGTAGCGACAGAACGTATCATATAGCTAAAGGAAATTTATACCTTTGTGATGAATATGGTGGCAAGCCACAGGCTAAGTGGTGGTTCAAAAAGAAAGAGGCAACTCAACACCTAAAATACCTTCTAGAAAACGACCTTATGGATCAATGGATTTGGGCCAACCCTGAAGATGAATTTATATTGGGCTTGATGGCATAACCATTTAATAACCGAACGTTCCACGTGGAACATTATGTTCCATGTGGAACATCTTTAGAGTTTTTTGCTTCTTCTCTAGAAATCAACATGTCCAGGTAGAACCTGGCTTTCTTATAATCCTCAAGTGTCTTGCCCTTATGTGGGGCACGCCAAATGTATTTAAAGATTTGCCCCTTGAGGTAGCCGACAAACTCAGAGGCACTCAGAGCCGATGCAATGGCATCGAGCGCTTCTATGCCCCCCTGAGTGTAGTGTGGTGGATGATTGACTGGATCGTCAGACATTCTCTGTCAGTTCCTCTAATCGTGTGTCCACTCCAAACTCTTCTCTGAATCTTAACAGTTTTTTCATTACATCAGAATCGTAATCTACTTTTGAGAGCTCTCGCATCTCGGCACTGGTAAAGCTGTTCATAGCAGCTTTTGATTTGGGGGCATTGGTAATGGATCTTTTGCCCTTCATGTAAGTCACATCGTCTTTGCCTTCGCTTTCAATCGGAAGGTTGACCAGAGCCGGCAACCAAATGTGGTCATCGCAATGGTTTCGTTGTGCTTCCTCGTCCAACATCTTATTCTTTTTGTTGCACCGCCAACCGCCTTCCCCTTCCATGACTGGCTCACTGAACTTGCAGTTTCTACAATTCACATCATCAGGCAGTCGCTCCAGGTTATATATGGCCTGTTCTTTTGGCGACATAAACTTTTTAATTCGATAATCGGTGGGTGAATATGGAGACTCTGGCGGTTCCGTTGCCGTGATGATTTTACGGGCTTTATTTATCATGTCTTCCAAAACCCCCTCTCTGGCTTCCACAATCTCCGTGTAAAGCGATGAATCGTTTTTGTTGTACACTACCACCAAAGCACGCTCCAAGTTAAATGACGCCATATAACACTGAATTTGTGTGGCATAGTTAAAAGACCATTGTTCGTAGCTTTCTCCTTGTTGCAGTTCGTTGAACCGACTGTTGTTGGCAGATTTGACTTCCAGAAGCATCACTTCTTCTGGTTTCTCTGGGTCAACATTCTTAACAACGCCGTCTGTAGACCCTCCCAAATGCCCAGCTAAATAGGAACATCGATATTGTTTTCCGTTCTTATCCAACGCCGATACTTTAATTTCGCTTTTCTTCAATGCATCCACAACCTGGTCTTCAATGCGATTGCCCAGATCAAACAGACGCAGTATTCTGCCATTGTCAATCAGCGGAAACGACCATCTAAACATGAGCCACAGCTTCCTGGGGTTGTCCCCAATGATGCTCATGCCCATGTGCATACGGTGTTTTTGTCCTGCCTGTTCTGCTTTATCAAATTCTTCTACTATGTTCATCCGTTCCTCTCAAGTGATTGTTTTATCCGTGATTTTGCAATCTCTGGCGCCATAATTTTTATCCAAGAATCTAAACTCGTATGTTTAGGCTTGCTGGTTTTTATAAACCAAATATCAGAATTGGTAAGTTTATAAGGGCCAATTTCAGTTACAAATATCATAATGTTATTCTCCTTTCTCCTGCATAAATTACTTTAATGTTCTCGTACTTCCCTTCCTTTTTGGTAAGGATGCCGTCGATGTGACTAAAAGCGCCTTTCTTGTTGATTAGCTCAACGGCTTCGTTAACGGTCTTCGGTGGAAACAAATCCATGGTGATTCTTTTCCACCTGGATTTAGCAAACTGATCTGCCTTGGGGTGGCCAAACATAAAAGGCAGTTGATATTGATTAAACATATCCTCGCATTCAAACACCACCTTGCAATAAAAGTTGCCCCCCTTGGAAGTAACCGAGTGAGCTGACACTCTGCTTACATTAAATATGTTTTCTTTTTTGTTTTTCTTCTCGTCCGACAACACATAGCCTTCGCTAGAAGAACCGCTCTTGGCTAGGCCAGGTGGTTTTCTTTCTGGTTGAAAGTGAAAAGACTGGGGCTTTGGAAACGCTTCACCGCATTCTCTACATTCCTTAAACGCTCTTGGGTTAACAGCAAAACAGCTCTCGCATATTTTAACTTTGGCGTGAGCACCCTCGTCTTCAGGTATGGCTTCATCCAAACAACCGTGGCGCTGCATATTCTCACCATAGTCCAACATCAAACAATTGTCTTTCCCAGGGTATTGGCGCATCCCTCGTCCACACATCTGAACATAAAGACCAAGACTTTGAGTCGGTCTTAGCAACGCCAAACAATCTGTGCGGGGCGCATCCCATCCTTCAGTCAACACGCCTACATTACATAGAGCATGTATTCTTCCGCTTTCAAAATTGTTTAGGATGCGCTCCCTTTCTTTTGTGGGTGTAGTGCCAGTGACGACCTCCGCTTTAATGCCTTGTTCTTTTAAAAACAAACACATTTTTTCAGCATGGAGAACTGACACACAAAAGAATACCGTTGCGGTTCGACCTTTCAGATAAGCTTTATCCATCCAGTCGTTGAATATTTCTAACATCAAAGGCTCGTTAATCGCCAATGCTTCTAGTTCGCCCTCTCTGTAATCACCGCCCTTAAACTTTAATCGTACCCCACTCGCATCAATCACTGCCTTGTTGTCAACGGCAAATGCAGACAAGCGAGAAAGGTATCCGTCTTGAACCAATTGAGGTATAGAAACCTGATAAGCAACCTCTTTAAAAAAATGATCGAGCTTGTCTCCATAGATATAACCTTGGCCCATTCTATATGGCGTAGCTGTTACGCCAATAATCCGACATGGCTTTTTCTCTCGCATTGCATCCAGTATCTTTCTGTATCTTGTACTGGCGCCTGGTGCAATATGGTGAGCCTCGTCAATAATAATGTAATCAACGCCTGGAACCGCATCCAAACGCTTTTGCGATGCCAGTGTGTCTCTAGACGCCACCAGGATCTGTGCGTCGGTGTCATAGCTTTTTAGTGAGGCGGCTAAGACACCGACAGGTGCGCTAGGCCACACCTTTAATAATTTGTCCTTGGCCTGTGAAACCAACTCTTGTCGATGTGCCAAGATCAAGAACCGTTTATTGCTAGAGCTTAACTCTTTAATCAAGTGTGAAAACACAATGGTCTTCCCTGCTGCCGTTGGTAAAACGAGCAATGGGTTATGGTCTATGGGCTTGGTTTGAAAGTATTTTAATAAAGATCCAAGCGCCTCTTCTTGGTAGTATCTTAATTGCATCAGTGTATGGTCTCTTCGTCGTCTGGAGTCTCATCTTTGTTGAGCGCATCGTTAATTTTTTTCAGTGACATATTCAATAAATTATATGCACTTTCTGGATTCGGTGCAGTAGATAATATGACATCAGGATGTATGAACACTAAAACTCTAGCAATGTTTTCTTCTGATATGCCACGCTCTTTCCATTCTTCGATTAAATTGTAGAAGTCATTGATCATGGCTTCTCCAGCTTTGATGCCGTCTTTAACCGACTGGCTTAACTCGTCGTCGTCTTTCATTTTTTTCGTTTTTTCATAACAAGCAAAGCATCGTCTAAAACTGGTTTGACACGTTTATAAGAAGATAAATACTTTTTGTCTTCAAAGGGAAAAGACAAATAAAAATAAGCCTTATCAAATTCTTTCGACAATTCTTTACACAAATGTTTTTGTATTTCATTGTTTAGGCTTTTATCAACATTTAATAAAACTTCTTCTGCAAGTTTTGTTAGTTTAGCTTTGTTCATTTGGTTCTCTCAATAACAACTTCAGCTGTTTTTCTTGCTGTTTCATAAGTTAATGTGTTGGCAATTAATAACATAGCCAATTGTTTTACTTGGTATTCGTCCAGGTCAGAAGCCATTATGTCTTCAAACACTGTAAATACATCGTACGTTCCTTTAGATTCTTTCATTTTGGTTTCCTAGATAGATGTGGCCTTTTGATAAACGAGAGGCCATATAAACTCGTGATCGGAGGTGATCTATGCAAAAATTAATCCCAATCTTCGATTGCATTACCTGTTGCGGTTGGTACCGATTGCTCGGTTTTCTCCGCAGTTTTTTCTTTTGCTGGCATTGCCTCAGTCATTTTGGGTCTGAGAAAAGCAACGATCTTGTTTGAGTCTCCCCACTCGGCACTTTTTTCAATACCAATCTTAGCCATAAACGTTTCCATCATTAGATTGTTTACAGCATCTTGGTTCAGCTCAGTGGCATCACTGCCTGTGGCAACCATCCATTGCTTTAAACGACTGATACCAACCGTTGGGTTCGCACCAGAGATGGTAAAGTTCTCCCAAACCACACGGTTTGCGTAGTTTTCACCTTGCACTCGGTATGTGACTTTGAGATATTTGTTTCCAGCTTTTGAAATCTTTTGCTCCCAATCCTCGGCCATTAGCTCGTAAGTGCCTTCCGGTATGGGTTCAAAACTGCCGCCAGTATCCTCGACCTCAGTAAGGTCTATATGAAAATCTTCAGACATTTTGTCCTCCTTTGTTTATAGATTCATTTGATTTAATGGTTGACTTACAGGCCTCAGTAAATGCAGACCAGGTAAAGTCTATTTTTTCAGGAAGTTGCAGTCTTGATTTGGCATCAAAAGCAGCCGTTCTCTTCGTGAATAAATATCGTTTGTCGCTGAATGTTTTGCCACGAGTTTTCTCGTTAAAGCCTTGTCCAGACTTAACGGTGGTGAACTTGTGGTTAGCGAAAAAATTGAAGTCGACCCAGGCACGAATCAAAGAAGATACTTTCTTGTGGGTGTTCAGCTCGTATCGATCGTATGGTTCGTGCTCTGGGTCAGCAAATGTGCGTATTTGGACGTGTGATAGTAGTATAACGTTCATCTTTTTGGCAACTGACAACGCCTCTAAGTTGTTGAGCATTCTGGCAAACAACTCAAAGCTTTCAGTAAAACCCTTCCCAAAACCCAATGCTTCAATGGTTTTGATGTTGTGGTTTTCTTTGACCTGCTCCTGACACAATCTCTCGGTTGCATCCGTGGTGTCGAGCACAACCGTTTTATAATCGTGTTTTTCACTGCCGAGCGTTTTGATTTGCTCCATCACATCGTTGTATGTTTCGCAGACTGGAAAGTGTGGTACGTCAATGAACCGTAGTCCATCTTCTGCACAAATGAATATTGGTTTAGGTGCGCCAGCGCCAAAGGTACTTTTCCCTATGCCATCGGTTCCTGTTATATTCATTCTCACTTGTGTGTATTCTGCTTGATTACTGATTTTATCCATTAGACTCATTTTGTCTCACCCCTTTCCACGATTCGTGGAGATTTAGATATTTTAGTTACTGCGCCTTTTTGAAAAAGTTCCGCATATTGTGGATAGTCCATGCAATAATTTTGAAATGCCTGGAGACCCAGAGTTTCTTTTGTATCAAATGGCCAAGCGTTGGCAGGAACCTTGTCTTTAATATCTCTAAGATATTCTTGGTCCCACTCAATCGATCTGCTGTATGCAACAGCAAAACCGTCAGCTGTCGCTGAACCGCCTTTGTTTGATAGGGTTTCAACATCAATCCCCAAGTCTGGGTGATTAAGAATGTCGTTTGTAATTGATTTTATTTGTCGATCAAGGTCGGCTTTTAGAGCCAATAATTCGTTGCGCTTTGATCGAAGCGCTTTTATGTCTTTCATGATTCTTCTCCCAAAGAATAAAACTTACTTCACTTACTTACGTTGATAAGAATAATTCCTTGCAATTCTCTTGTCAAGAAATTATTATCCTATTTTTGAATAAAAATTTTTTACATATAAGGGAGAATCAAATGGCCAGTATTAGAGTCACACTATCCGAGTACATACAAGACATAGGAATAGAAAACATCGCTAAAGATTTAGGGACTTCAGAATCCACAGTCAAAGCATGGAGATATTTTAATCGTGTTCCACGGATTAAACAAGCAAAACAATTAATGCAACATTCCAGGGGCATACTCACCTGGGACTCTATATATGGACCACCCGAACAGGTCGATTCTGACCGAGCTGACCGTCGCAATGCAGATGTTGCATAAAGGATTTATGTATGAGTTTGATTCTGAATGCGAATCAGACGTGGGAGGACATCAGTAAGGAAGCCAAAGATGAAATGCTCGACAGTTATTGGGAGCATGGATTCCATTTGATACCTTGCGGATCGAAAGAAGAATACATACCAGAATACTTTCGCAAAAGACACACGTTTGATACCGAAGAAGAGATAAAGTCTCGTTGGGCTAAAGCGCCCAGAGTGAAATGGGAGGCGTTTCAGCGCACCCAACCCACTCGTGAAGAGATGAACGATTGGATAGAGAAGTTTCCAAAAGCCAATTGGGCAGCACTTACAGGCATTAACTTTGTGGTTCTCGATGCAGACTCACAGGAAGCCGTTGACTTTATTGAAAGCAAAAAAATTACTGGCACCACATTGAAGCAAGTGACCCCCAGGGGGGGGATGCATTTCTTTTATAGTGTCAATCCAAACTATGAAATTAGAAACTCTGCTGGACAAAACAAGTTAGACATCAGAGGCGTTGGCGGTTATGTGATGATGTGCCCTTCGCACGATTACTTTTTTGTCAACGAAAGCCAAATACCTGTATCTGACATGGATGATTTGCCGTGCTTACAGCCAGAAGATTTACAAAAGATCTCTGAGTTTAACAATGTGGGCAAGGTTCAAAGCATTGTCACCGAGAAACTCGATGATGTCGGTACAAACATTGGCACTCGCAACGACAAGTTAGCCAGGCTCGTTGGTCGTTGGATCAAGGAAGGTTGGGGGCAGAGAGATATTTTGATCAAGGCTCAAGACTGGAACCAAACCAATGTTCCACCGATGTCACCGATGGAAGTCACAACAACCACTATGTCGATTGTGAACGGCCACATTAAGAGGCATCCAGAAGACGTGGAAATGGGAATGCTCAGATGGGAAACGAGCAAGTGGGAAGTGCACTTAGAAGACGAGCAGAAAGAAATACTGAAACAAGAAGATCCGATTGAGAACCTAGCGGAAGACAAAGAAGAGAAAGGTCCACTTGGTCTGATGCCTTGGAAAGATTTCAGCGCATTGGACATTGAGGTGCCAACAGAGTTTTGGGGCGATAAGTTTATCTTTCAAAGGGCCAGAGTGTTGATGATTGGTAAACCCAAGATTGGTAAATCTCATTGGTTGGGCGCTTTTGCGACAGCGGCTTGTACTGGCACCGAGTTCATGGGCAAGTCTTTTCCAAGACCGTTGAAGGTGATGTGGCTACAGGCCGAGATCATCGAGGCTTACATCACGGAGCGTGTGAACTTATACCTTACTCCGTATGAAACCCAGTCGGAATACATCGATGCTTTGGGCGAGAACCTCATTGTGAGTGGTCGATTGCGCAAAAACCTGCTTAAAGACAGCGACATTGACATGGTCAGCGAAGAAATCGCTTTCCATAAGCCCGACATTGTGATGTTGGATCCTTTCATTAACTTCTTTGATGGCGAAGAAAACTCCAATGCGGATATTCATAAGCTCTTGGGACGAGTGGATCGACTGATTGAACTGCACAATGTGTGTTTCATCATTGCGCATCACACAGGAAAGGATCGCCAGGACGACATGAGCTTTATGTCCGCTCGTGGCGGAAGTGTGTTTGCCGGTTGGTTTGACTCTGGCATTAAGTTGTTGGGAGAGAAACCCAATGTCACTTTGTTTTATGAAGCAAGGAATGCAAGGGAGCCAGAGAGTCATGCGGCTTACTTTAATTTTGATACGGGTCTTTGGAACACCGTTGATTTTGATGCAGAGAAACAGGTCGATGAGGTGGACATTGCACACACGGTGGCAAACTCAATGGACAAAACAAAGTTTTACACTCGTGCAGAGCTTGAATTACAGGCACGAAAAGCGCTGAAAGACCGAGGACTACCAAGTGGGGTGGGCAAAGGAAAGGCGGCTGTGAGTTATGTACAGAAATATTTGGGTGGCCGTGTGCTTACTCATGCAATTCCAGGCAAGCAAACGTGGCATTGGCTGGTTAACAATGAAGGCACAAAGCCTTGGGAGAATGAAGAATGAAATCAACTGGAAAACTAAAATATCAAAGTGGAAAAAATGAATATTCAATTATGGATACTTCTACAAAAGAAGAAGTCGAGCAAGTTGTATCGACTTCACCTTATTTTCAAAAACTCAAACTCGTAAAAAAACTAGATGAGCTAAATACTTTAGGCATGGACGATCAAACAATTGTAGGAACTTTAGGAATGGATATTCGCACTATACGAATGTTTCGTGAGAGTCCTGAATCCATGCGACCAACAACCTTGAAAAGAATATTGCTTGGTGTTGATGAAATTAAGAAACAACTCGAAGAATTAGGGGAGATAGTATGAAAGCATTGGGCGTATTTATATTTTTATTGGGGATGTTCATGTTTGCAAGTGGTTGGGTGTTTCTAGACCTGGCATCGTTGCCTTTGAAAAACGATCTGTATTCAATCGATGTGTTGGGGTTCTTTAACAATATGTTCTCAACAGACATGAGGGTTGCCGGTTTTCAATCGTTTATGTCTTTTATGTTTATCCTCATGGGTTGTTTGATTTGTTTTGCAGGTGCAATCATGATTCAAAGTCATCGAAGCGAAGAGACAGAGGAAGAAAGAATAAACAGAGAATTATGGGAGGGCGGCTACCCTCCTTACAACGATAAAAACCTAAGATATTATATGCCGAACTACGAGAGGGTCGGTAAGGGTAAGGTGTTTGGTCATTTCATTGCATTCCCTAAAGAAGTCATGCGAACAACCTACAATAAGATGGTGAAGTTGGGCATTGTAAACAAAAGCAGCAAGTTATGGCGAAACTAAAGGTAGTGCCGTTGACTCTGCAAGAAGCAAACGACTATGTGTATGATCATCATCGTCACAACAAACCCGTGACGGGTCATCGCTTTTCAATCGGTGCGATCCTGGACAAGGGAGATATTCTCGGCGTTGCTATAGTGGGGCGCCCAGTCGCAAGAGCGTTGGATGATCAGGTCACAGCTGAAATCAATCGAGTGTGCGTGGCTGAAGACAGTCCTAAGAACGTGTGTTCGTTTCTCTATGGTCGTTGTTGGCGCATTTGGCAGCAAATGGGCGGTGAGAGAATGATTACCTATACATTGTCAACAGAACCTGGTTCATCTTTGAAGGGTGCGGGTTGGCATATCATGGGCGAGACAAGGAAAAGAAAAAAGGAACATCTTTGGAATACAAGAGG